>JGI24711J26586_10002968_pt1 | contig 11651 bp, 9 predicted proteins | sample BioPla3DNA1_FD_26586 | JGI IMG/M metagenome (IMG submission 26586)
TTTTGTGGATTGTTACTATATCTTAACCGATATAGATTGAGGGACTCTCTTTTTTTATTTCTTTACTTTTTTCTTTTTCCTACAAAAACGTTACTCTAATCAATAGCAGATTTGAATTTTTTGACAAAATAGATTTACTAAATCCAATCACCAACATATTTTTGATAAATTTTCTTTGTAATCTGGACAGCTACACTGTAAAGAATCAATAATCCGAATAACCAAGTTAAGAACTGTAAAGGCATCGGACTTAAACCAAGCCATCTTGCTATGGTTGAAAATCCGATAACTAAAGTAATAACTCCTACAACAACCGTAGAAAAGAGTAGCGCCGGTGCAGGTCTGCTTTTAATAAATGGAGCCTTTCCTGTCCTTATCATATGAATAATAAATATCTGAGACAAGGTTCCAAAAATAAACCATCCGGTCTGGAAAAGCACCGAGCTGGCTTGTGAATTGAAACCAAATTCAAACCAAAGAATCGCAAAACACAATACATCAAAAATCGAGCTTATAGGCCCCAAAATCCACATGAAATTTTTGATCGAATTAACATCCCACTTTTGCGGTTTTTGAACAAAATCTGCATCCATATTATCAAAAGCTATTCCCATTTGTGCGAAATCATTCAAGAGATTTTGTGTTAAAATATGGACAGGTAACATCGGTAAAAACGGTAAGAAAATACTGGCAATAACTACTGCGATCATATTTCCAAAATTACCGCTCGCTGCCATTTTAATATATTTCATGATATTACCGAAGGTACGTCTACCTGAGAGTACACCTTCTTCGAGGACCATTAAGTCTTTTTCCAAAAGAATGATATCTGCAGTCTCTTTGGCAATATCTACAGCACTGTCGACGGAAATACCGACATCTGATTGACGTAAGGCAGGAGTATCGTTAATGCCATCACCCATATAGCCTACCGTATTACCGGTTTCCTGCATTGCTCGGACTACCCTCTTTTTCTGCATTGGGGATAATTTACTGAACAAATTTGTATCTTTAATGGCTTCTTTTAATTCCGAATCACTCATTTGTTCAACATCAACACCTAAGAGATTCTTCTTTGCATCAATCCCCACTCTTTCACAAACTTTGAGAGCAACTCCTTCACTATCCCCGGTCAAAACAACAGTTCGCACACCGTGATCTTTTAAGGTCTTTATTGCACTTTTTGCACTCTCTTTAGGTGGATCAAGAAATCCCACAAAACCGATCAAAACCATGCGGCTTTCATCTGCAACTGTAAAATGATCTTCATCCGGAACTTCATTCTTTTGAGCAACTGCTAACATTCTCAAACCATCATGATTGAATTTTTCATAAGTTGACATGGCGAGTTCTCTCTCTTCCTCGCCAAGTGGTCTGACAACTCCGCTGGAAACTTCAACAAAAGAACAGATCTCCAGCATCTCTTCTACAGCACCTTTAGTAATTAATTGACGTTTTCCGGTTTTGTCTTCAAGAATTACACTCATCCGACGACGCGAAAAATCAAAAGGTACTTCATCGATTCTTTCATATTTATCTAAAATCTGAGGTAAATCATACTTTTCCGCTCGATTGATAATTGCCAGATCGATCAAATTTTTCAAACCGGTTTGAAAATAAGAATTTAAATAAGCATGGCGCAAGACTCTTGTATCATCTTGCCCCAATAGATTCATATATCTTTCAAGAACTATTTTATCTTCGGTTAAAGTTCCTGTTTTATCGGTGCATAAGATATTCATTTCNCCAAAAGTTTGAATTGAACCGAGNGTTCGTACAATAACCCGATGCTTAGACATCTCAAGAGCACCTCTGGCTAAAGTAGAGGTCATAATAACGGGTAACATCTCAGGCGTTAGACCGACAGCTATACTGACTGCAAATAACAATGCTCCAAACCAATCACCTTTAATAACTCCGTTAATTAAAAAAATGATCGGTATGATTAATAACATCATTCTAATCAACATTGNACTGACTGAAGAAACCCCTTTTTCAAAACTGGTCTGACTTCTGGCACCTGCTAAAGATGCAGCAATTGAACTGAAGAACGTGTCATTACCGGTAAATAATACGACCGCCGTCGCGCTGCCACTGACGATATCCGTCCCCATCAAGGCAACATTAGATAAATCAGTCAACGCTACATTCGCTATCTCATCTTCCTCATCCGGNCGATCAAATTTCTCAATTGGAGCCGATTCACCGGTTAAGGCTGCTTGTGAAACATATGTATCTTTAGTTGAAAGAAATCTTACATCAGCGGGAAGCATATCTCCTGCCGAAAAACGAATCACATCTCCCGGAACAACATCCGTGATATCTATCTCTATTTGCTTGCCTCCCCGAATTACATCGGTTTTATTGGCGACCATTTGTTTCAAGCCTTCTGCTGCCTTATCCGAAGTACGNCTTTGTATAAAAGCAACAAGNGATGATAAAAAGACCATAACAAGGATAATCACTGTTGTCATATAGTCTGATTCATCTGCCAGAACAACATCAGTTATAAAAGTCACAACAGCAATTATTAATAAAATTACATTAAATGGATTGATAATAGAATCAAAGATTCTACTAAATATCGTATGCTGTTTCACGGTCTTCACTATATTGGGACCATGTTCTTCTAATCTTCGCTCTGCTTCTTCCGGTGTGATGCCTGATGAGGCGGTTCCCAGTTCGCTAAATACATCATCGATCGGTGCAGCCGATAATCTACGTAAATTTTGTTCTTGGGCAAAGCTATTAACATTTTTCTTGAGTTTGCTGTTAAAAAATTTCATTTGCTGTTAAAAAATTTCATGAGAAGTCCTTCACTATTTTTCGCAAGTGAATCTCTCTGATCAACAACTTAAAACAAAGAGCTAATTAAATTCTTCAGTAAAAGGTGCACGGTCAGAAAAGATGCTCGCGAATATTCGATAATATATAGTCCTACATCGAGGTCGAGAATCCAAAAAACCACACCCTTCCATATATTGAAAATTTAGATCATTAAAAAACAACCAAAACATATCTTANCACAAAGTATCTTCTGAAAAAAGAAAATATTAAGTTTTTTCCTGATTGATCAAATGCAAAGCAACTCTTCTCGTTGCATAGCTAATCAGGGCAAATCGTAATGCTTCAGTTCCTATTTGATCAGGATCTATTTCAGTAAACTGTTCTGCAACATCGGATAATATGTGATCAAGCAAAGTTTGAAATTTTTCATAACTTGCTTCTACTTGATCACTAATTTTCAACTGCTCAAACAATTCTTTACACTGTTGAATTGGTAAAATCTCCTTCAACATTAATATATAACTGAGCTCAGCTATATGTTGTCTGGTATAGCGTTTGCCATTGGGACGCGGAATTATTTGTTGTTTTATATAATTGTTGACCATTGATTTAGTTAGCTCCTGGTCACGCATTATGGGCGAGACTTGGCGGTTGACATAACTCAGCAACTGATCCATATACAACTCAATATCCGGCAATAATTCCCATTTTTGAGGTCGATCGGTCTGTAAAGTTTTTTCAAACGATTGATTATTGTCTTGTGTCATATAAAGTCCTCTCTTATATTTATCTTTTCAAGAATATAATTTCTTAATTACTTTATTCATAAAAGAATATTTATACTCTAAAGCTAAGTACATAATTGTTGTTAATTTTGTCATTATTCCAACATAGATTTTAACAAACACATATTGACATTGTCAAAGCCATATAATATAGTTTTAATAACTAGATACGGAGGGTGTATCATGCAAGCCTCATTAGAAAATAATTATTCTTTAACGAATTGGTATGTTTTCGGAGATTCTTTGAGTCGCGGGATTGTCTATAATTCCGAAAAAATGCGTTATGAACTCAGTGAAACAAACTTTATCAATCTGATTTCAAAAAAATTTAATGCACAAGTAAATAATTATTCTTCATTTGGAGCAACTATCAAAAAAGGTTTGCAGATATTTCAACGTAGGAAAAAAGACATCGATCAACCGGGTATTGCTTTTTTAGAATTTGGTGGTAATGATTGTGACTTCATGTGGCCTGAAGTTGCCGAATCCCCTACTTCAAATCATCAGCCCAATGTTAATTTGGATCTGTTTTACGAACTGTATCAAGAACTTATACTCCGTTTGCTAGATAAAAATATCAAACCGATCATTTTGAGTTTGCCTCCCCTTGTGGCAGATCGTTATTTTCAAAATTTTAGCAAAGATCTGGATAAAGAAAATCTCTTATTGTTTTTGGGTGGATCAACGAAAAGGATTTATCAATGGCATGAAAGCTATAATTCTGTCTTGACTGATTTAGCAATTGGAACAAATGCTGAATACATTGACATCAGGCGAGTTTTTTTAGAAAAACTGAATCCTGAAAAATATATGTGTGCAGATGGAATTCATCCAAACAGAAAGGGACATCAATTGATCGCAAAATTCCTCGCAGAAAAGTTGGATCATAATAATCAATAATACTAATTCTCTATAAGATTGAGCGATTAATCAAAATCTCATTTTCTATTAAAATCATCCTAAGTTAAGTTTTAAATCATTTTCCTTAATCAAATTAAATTTGCGGAAAGGAATGGCTATTAAATATGTGAGTACTGCAGGCAATACAATGCTGATTAACAATAGATATAGATAATTCTCAAAACCTGCATTTAACACGGTAGCCCCATGACTTAAAGCAGCTTCGGAGGGATTAATCCATCCGGTCAAAACCCCAATCGGCCCAACAAGACCGGAAGTTCCCATACCGGAGGAAATAGGTGCTCCGTTCATTTCAATTTTAAAAACCACAGTTGCCAATGGTCCGGTAATAGCAGAAGTTAAAATTGGCGGTATAAATATTTTGGGATTGCGAATAATGTTGGGCATTTGGAGCATTGATGTGCCAAGCCCTTGAGCAATTAAACCGCCGGTTCTATTTTCTTTGAAAGACATCACGGCAAAACCGACCATTTGTGCGCAACAACCTGCATGGGCAGCTCCACCGGCTAATCCTACCAAACCAAAGGCTGCAGCAATAGCAGCAGAACTAATCGGTAAAGTTAAGGCAACACCCATTATTACAGAAACAAAAATCCCCATAAAGAAAGGTTGAATATCTGTAGCCCAGATGATCGCTGATCCGACAGCATTAGCAGCTGTTCCAATTCCAGGCGCCCACCATAGTGCAAGACCTACACCTACAATCAAGGTGACTAAAGGAGTAACAATAATATCCACGGAAGTCGTTTTAGAAACCAGTTTACCAAATTCAGCCGCCAACAATGCGATAATAAGTACGGCCAATGGTCCTCCTGCGCCCGCTATTTCATTAGCAGATAAGCCAACACCAGCTAAGCTAAACAGGACTAGAGGAGGTGCTTTTAAAGAATAACCAATTGCCACAGCCATAGCAGGCCCTGTTGATTTTGAGGCATAACCTCCAATTTGAGCTAAGGTGGCACCGATTGCTCGTTCGACACCTATTAGATTAGAAACCGTATTGACAATTGTGCCGATTAACAATGAAGCAAATAAGCCTAGTGCCATAGCACCCATAGCGTCTATTGCATATCTTTTAAAAGAAATTTCAATATTTTGTTTTTTTAGAAAGGATTTAAAACTACTTTTTTCTTCTTCGTTCTCTTTATTCTTTTCAACTACCAAGCTCTCTTGCAAAAGAGGCTCTTTTTTCTCAGACATCTAGGATCTCCTCAATCTAAATTATTAACATTCATTCATACATATTCTATATTAAAATATAAATTATTTGTATTAGAAAATCATAAAATAGCCGATCTTTTACTGATTAAACAATATGCTAGATAAAGAATACAGTTTGTTAAAAACTCGCTTGGAACAGTGAAAGCTGGGGATTGAGATTTTATGAGCTTTTCAATCAACAGTTAGAACATCAGCCAAAGATCTGTCNTCTAGAAACGTATTCATATTATAGAGAAATAATATATCTGTGATTTGTTCTTTACTTATTGCTTGTTCGATTTCATCGTAATAATATCTCGGATCAATCATAATTATTTTTTCATAATACGGTGTCAAAAACTGAACAAAACAATTAGCATATGAATCTTTTATTAATAAAAGGACATGTCCATTGTCATTTAAGGTTTGAATATCTACTCTTGAATAATTACCGCCTAAAAAGACAGTATATTGGTCTTTTGCTTTAAGTGCCTCACTACTATAAAGTGAACAGGTTTCACGGTTTTCCGGGAATTTTACTACAAAAGTATCTAAATCTATCTCACTGTAGTTTGAAGTTTTGGGAATCATGATTTGAATTTCATCAACAGACTTAAGATATCCGCTTTTAGAAGCCATTGAACCCGAGAAACTATCACTAACTGTAAAAATTTTATAATCAGTAATTGGATTATCAATACCTAAACTATTTGCAAGAACTTCAAAAACATATTTAGCACCTAAACTTGTCCAGTGGTGATCTGTTTTATAGAAAATATTTTCATCACTATGTTGCTTTAATACTTCCGACACCTCAATAAAAGCCAAATTGTGCTTTAAGTGATCAGCAATCATTTTTTCATCTTGAGCTTGATTTCTAACATTTGCGTTTAGGGGTGCTTTTTCAGACAAAATATAAGCTGAATTGGGTATTACACTCATGACAACACGTTTGTCTTGATGGCGTTTTGCAAAATCATCAATTGCTTTTAAGTTTTTATTAAGCCACTCAGAGTCTGGAGTTACTGGAATCTCCATCAGATAATTATCTTTGCCAATATAAACTCCATTTGATTCCTGTTTACCCAATAACAAATCCAAATTAACTTTTAATCTTATCCATGAGTTACGCAAATAAAACTGATCACTAAAATAGCTATCCAAATTCTTGGAATAACTGCCATCTAGTAAATCCGAAACGCTTAAGCTAGGTTTNTGNGCTAGAGAACGATTTTCCTCTTTAGAAAATTCCACATCTTGAGTAATAATTCCTGAAATATTGAAAAATAGAATCAACAGAACAAAAACAATTAACAGCAAAAAAGCTTGGAATTTTTCCGGATATTTTAGTTTTGGTCTCTTTTTTCTTTTTAATGTAGCTAGTTTTTGTTTGCTATCTATCATTGAATTTTCTCCTAAAATGCCACATATAAAAACGATTGATAAGTTGAGTTAACAAGATATGCCAAAGAAAAAACAAATAAAGCTAGATAAATCAACACAGAGAAGATGATTGTTCGTCTATTTCTTTTTTGTAAAATATTTTGTTGCAATTTATTAAATAAAGGCGTTACGCCAAGACAACCCAAAATAATTTGAAGTGCGTAGGATTGAAGATAATAAAAAGTTGTCTTATTCGCAAAAATCACACCACCTATCCCAAACATACTTTGTAATGAAATAGTTATTGCACTGATCGAAGACGATGCAAAAATTAACCAACCTAACATCACAATAATAATTGTATAAACTCTAGAAATAATTACGTTGCGCTTGAGAAGGTTACCATAAAAATACTTTTCTAATAAAAGAATCAAACCATAATATAAACCCCAAAAAATATAATTCCAAGCGGCTCCATGCCAAATCCCAGTCAAAAGCCAAACCAACATAATATTCCTAATATGCTTTAATATCCCTACTCGATTTCCTCCAAGCGGAATATATACGTACTCTCGAAACCAAGAACCTAGAGTCATATGCCATCTGCGCCAGAACTCTGTTGCACTGCGTGAAACATACGGATAATTGAAGTTTTGTGGCAAGTTAAATCCAAGCATTTTTGCTAATCCGATTGCCATTTCGGAATAGCCGCTAAAATCAAAAAATATCTGTAAAGTAAAAGCGAACAATGCCAACCATGAAGACAAAATAGATTTTTCACTTGCAGGTAACGTATTTAAATCTTGATAAAGTATGCTGAAAGAATCAGCCAAAAGGATTTTTTTCGCTAAACCTTGAATATATAATTTAAGTCCGTGGCCAACAAATTCATAATCAAATCTATGTACACTCAGCTGCTTAGAAAAATCTGTATATTGCATAATNGGTCCAGAAATTACCTTTGGGAAAAAACTCACATATAAGGCAAAGGAAATCAAATTCCTTTGCGCAGGAGATTTTTTTCGATAAATATCTATCAGATAAGAAATTACGGAAAAAGTGAAAAAGGAAATTCCTAAAGGAAGTGGCAATTCCTGAACNGAGAGATCAATTCTAAAAAGCTTATTAATGTTATCTAAGAAAAAACCATAATATTTAAATAATCCCAAAACTAAAACATTGAATAATAAACCAAAAATCAAGACAGATTTCAATTTTCGATTATTATTTTCAGATAGATATTGTTGCATTTCTAGAGCGATAAAATAATTAAACAACACCGACAATACTAAGACAATTAAATAGTTCGGATTACCCCAACTATAAAAAATCAAACTTATCAAAAGTAAAATACTATTTTTTGTTTTTATAGGAACTAAATAGTAACTTATTAGTGTAATTGGAAGAAAGATAAAAATAAAAAATATTCCTGTTATATTCATTACTCGTCTGCTCTTCTATAAACTATCTCTGAATGCTTGATCGATTTCTTTTGCATTTGGATTCACTACAAAAAGAATAAAATTACCTTGTACATTGATAATACTATTGTCCAGTAATTCCATTTGTTCAATACCATACCCTGCAAAACTTTTCTTTTGAGCAGCTAAGCGTGCTTCTATTGCTTGAACAACTTCTGCACTTTGTGATTGATCATCCAGTTGAATCAAGAAAATTTCCTCTGCTCCCATATTGGTCACAGAATAATACAAAATAATATTTGTGTAATCTGCTGCATTAAGTCCATAGAATCTTTTAATCAAACGATTTCCTGCCTGTTGGACTGTTTGCATGTCTACCTGTTCAGTTGTCGCTTGCTGGACATCCGCAAAATCTGCATTGCTAATTTTAGTTACAAGTAAAAGAGAACTGATATATATCAACATTAACGCCACTGTAAAATATCTAAAAATTATAATAGGTATATTATTCGTTTTTTTCATATTTGATCAATTTTAGTTTCTACCAGATTAATGACTTCAATATATTGCCTGCCCAATAGGGATAAAATTCCCAATAAAAATGAACTCCATCCGGATCATATAAATTCGCATGAGTTTCTGTAATTTCAGTATTATCTATGTAAACATAATCAGTTTCTTCAAATATTTTTTTCAAAGAATCATTATACGATGGAATTTCTCGCCATGCCGGACCTCTCTCAAAAGCTGGATCTCTCGCAACAAAAATTGAGCTAATATAAAACTTAGTTTCTGGTAAAACTTTTTGTAATTCATCAAGAATTAATTTGAATTCTTTGGCATAATCATCACCTGATTCCCAGTACCCAATACCTACATCATTAATTCCATATGAAAACACGATATGCTTTGGATTTAGTTCAAGCAGTTCAGCTTGCCAATCCACAATATTTCGAATCGTGTCACCTTTATTATAAAAGACATAATCACTACCCAAAAAAGCATAATTGGCGAAAGCCTCTACTCTTGAATCCCCTAATATCGCTGTATTTAAAAACAGATTCCAAATAGAACCATCTGCTCTCTCCAGAGCATTGTCTATTTCGGCATCTCTAATGTTCTTTTCTTTAAATTCTAACTCTTCTTCCAGCTTTTTTTGTCTAGATGAAAGCTCAGAATAAACCTTTTCCGGATTTTCTTGTTCTTTAGATTCAATATAATGTATTCCAGCTTTAACATTTCCATTTAAGCTATTTATATTTGTTTTTTTATTTTGTATTGCAACAAAAGTTAATGCAGTAACAACAACTAAGCAAATAACAAACAGATGAAATATTTTTCGCAAAATTAATACTGACTTTTGTTGCATCAATAACTATCTCTTCTACACATAATATTAATAATTAGCCATCCGAATAGAGAATGAATATAAATTTAGACTTTGAAAATTTAATACAAAATTATCGCAAGACTAAACCCTTTCGCAAGCAAATCATATTATATATTAAAATTAGTAATATTAGTAATTAGAAAATCTTACAAACAGCCAACTTTTACAGTCATTCAAATGGCAAGTCGCATAAACGATTTTTTTTACTAGATTACGATTATGAGTGATTTGTAAAAAACATGCTGAGTTAATCACTAAAATTTCTATGGTTGATCTTGTGGTAAAACGATCTCTAGCCTTTCAAGACCGGTAACCATATAAGAAAAGGGGTTATTCCCGTCAGGATAATATAGACTTTGGAGATTAATTCTATAATGAGCTGAAAAACCATGGTCAAGATCATTAGCCCAGTACTCAACCTCCCATATTCCAGGCTCTATCTCGTAAATGGTAAAGACATCAAGTCTAACATTTTCAGTCAGATAATTGTAAACAGGCAATACATCATATTTTTCATGGCGTTCAGGAGTATAAGTTACTAAATAATCATCAGGTGCTGGAAGATCATTTCGTAAATTCCAATAGATAGTGTCTATGAATGCATCAAAAAGCCACTCTTCCATTGATATCGGATCATATTTAGTATTAATATCATTCTGATAATAATCCATATTGTAAAGACCGACAGCTTCAGATAGACACAGCCAATAATAATGATCAGTCTCATAGAAATAACCCGAACCTGTGTCTGCTCCGAACACATAATGACTTGTATCGTAGGAAAGTTGCGTCATGGCGATTGCACGACAAATATTCATAAAAGAATGATCTTCAGTTAACGGTTCCGGTTGCCAAATCTCTACCGGCATTATGACAACTTTTTCCTCTTCTTTACCGTTATACAAAAAATCCCAATCCGAATAAAAATCACCCAGTGTGGCGATCAGCTTAAAATTTGGAATTGATTCAGTAATGAAACCGTCGAATTCGAAAAGATCCCCGACATTACCTTGAACAGAAAATACCTCCATGATTGGGTGGAAGTGCATCATGTTAACCGAAAAATCACCGTATTCAAGCCTGACCGTCGCTTCATCCGCCTCTATTCTAAAACGAATCGGTTTTGCCAGATCATGGTTCAGATTATTCTCTAAAAATTGAATAGGTTTGCCGGAATTTTCTAATTGCCTGAATTCTTCAGATTCAGGATCAGTAAATATTGTTACAAGACGGTCGTAGTAGATATGTTGTGAGTCATCACTTTGATTTGGATCGACTGGATCATGCTGACTTGTTGTCGGATCTGTTTTATGACTAGTATCCTGAGATTGTGTGGTTTCAGTTTGATTTAATCGTTCAGATTCTTGTTCTTGAGCAGTCTCCTGAATACTTTGATCAGGTATGGAAGATTCACTAGCCTGGTTTGAAACAGAACTGTTATCTTTACTTTCTTTAACAAACTTATCAACACCCAGTTTATCAAAACATGAACTGAGTGGGCTCAACATAATGAATATAAGAAACACTATCAATACTTTCCTCATTGCATCCTCCTTCTACTTTTAAACAAATTGGTATATATATATTTTAGATATCATTAATCATAAATACATCACCCAAAGGTACTATTTACCTTTTTAATAACACTTAAACGAGCCAGAATCAGTCAAGTCCTAAATGTTGGTGTAAATTCCTTTGCCACAATGGTTACTGCTATGCTGCTTGGTTTTCTAATACCTCGGCCGAGGTATTAGAAAAATTTTG
>JGI24711J26586_10002972_pt1 | contig 11639 bp, 6 predicted proteins | sample BioPla3DNA1_FD_26586 | JGI IMG/M metagenome (IMG submission 26586)
TGTATCATTCGAGCTTCTGGCTCGAAGTCTCCAATAATAGGTTTTACCGAATAGTAGATTTGAAGTTGAAAAGGATGAGTAGCTACTTGATCGAGACCCTGCTAACAAGAGCGGTGAATTGAAATTCGGCGTAGTGTCTAACACATAATCATAATAGCTTATACCGCTTATAGAGTTCCAGGATAGAGTAACGTTAGGATTTTGATTCATTGCATTATTAGATGGAGAGCTTAATGTAGGTGGCGTGTTACGTGTTGTGAAATTCCACGTTGCAGACCATGGCATGGTGTCTGTTGCATGTCTCGCTCTGATTCGCCAATAATAGGTTTTTCCAAAATATAAATTGGAAGTAGACCACGAAGAATAACTGCTTGTTCTATACGAAGATATTAAGATTGGTGAATTAAAATCCGGTGTTGTATCTAATTGATAATCATAGTAATTAATTCCGCTAACCGTATTCCAAGACAATGTTACATTAATATTTTGATTAATGGAGCCGTTGCTTGGTGAGGATAATGTAATCGGTCCCGTCCGTACGGTAAAATTCCAAGTTGTTGACCAATTTGCAATGTCATTTGTGTGTCTGGCACGAACTCTCCAATAATATTTCTTCCCAAATAATAAATTTGAAGTTGAAAAGGATGAGTAGCTACTTGATCGAGACCCTGATAATAAGTGCGGCGAATTAAAATATGGCGTAGTGTCTAGTTCATAGTCATAATAAGTTGCACCGGTCATTGAGTTCCAAGATAAGGTAACATTGGGATTTTGATTCATTGCATTGTTAGAAGGGGAACTCAATGAAATAACACCGTTTGAAACCGTAAAGTTCCATATAGGAGACCATGCTGATGAGTCTGCAGGATTTGAGGTTTTCAAAGCGCGTACCTGCCAATAGTATGTCGTAGAAAAAAATAAATTTGATATCGTTGCAGAACTACTGCTAACAATTGCTGTAGTAGCATTTAGCATTTGCGCATCAGTACTTATTTTATACTCATAATTTGTTGCATTGGAGACAGAGTTCCAACTAAGTGTTATTCTAGCATTTTGATTTGAACTTCCATTAGAAGGCGAGGAGAGAGTGGGCGTAGATAACGAAGCAAATGACGGTGCTACGTGGAAAAATATTATTAAGAAAAAAAACTGAAGGATAATCTTTTTCATGGTTGAAAATATATTTATGTTGCTATTTCTTATCGTTTGTTTTATATGTTTATTCTATATTTTATGTCGGTTAGATGTACCGTGCAAAATAATTATCAATTTCAGGTCGTAATTCAATGCCGATACGTTCAAAAATGTCTAAAAGTTGTAAATACGATCCCTCTCCGCCTAAAAAATCCCAAAACTCTTCTGCAACCTTTAGCTCTGCTTTCAAATCTAACATTCCCTTCATTGTCCAGCGAGAATAAGGTTTTGGTTCATAGGGATTATAAGGAATAGCAATTAATGTGTTGATTTTAGCTTCTGGATTTTCAGCCAAAACACAGGCTGTCCACTCCAAAAGCGTTCGCTTAAATTCTTTAAAACCGCCTTTGTTTGGTTTAGCTGTTTTAATGTCAATGAGATAAATTTGTTCGTCATATCCATGTAACCAAACATCCACTTTGGTAGGCTTTACTTTCCTCATATTCCCTACTTGAGCAACTTTTCTAATTGCTTCAACTTCTTCTGGTTTATTAGGTTCATAGTTTGCGGCAGTTAAGCCGTCCATTATATCTTGGATAACTCTTTGAGCCGCTTCGCTAATTTGTGATCCTGCAACGGATTGTGTCTTTGCCTCTTTAAAGGTTGTTCTGGCTAACGCTAATGCAACAGGTTCAAAAATAGTTGTTCCAAAATTTGTATTTAAGGAATGGATAAACGAAAACAACGCCATTCTATCTTTGCCTAAAAGTCGTGTGTGAAAAGGCATTGATGACGGTTCAGGGTTATAGTTTTGAAACTTATTTCGTAAGCTGTTTTTCAAAACTTCTTCTACTCGTTTTATTTGTTGTTTAGTTAGTGCCATTGATTTCTTGAATTAATCTTTCTGTTTTTGGATTTGAATAAAAACCTCTTCTGTCAAATAAATAATCCTTTTCATTTAGAAGGGTTACTGTTTTGGAAAAAATAGAGATTGCGTTATTTGATATACCTAAATAGTTTATTTTCTCATCAATGGAGTTGAGTTTTCCCTTCTCTAATAGGATATCACATGCCATTAGTATATGCATGTCCATTGTCTTTGATTTTAATGTGAAATTTCCATTAATCAATAAATGATTGAACCAATACCATAAAACACCACAATAGTAATATTCATTTGCGTCATGTTTATTAATATTGAAAAGTTTACCTTCTTTTTGAAGTTTATTTATTACGGAAATTGCATTACTTTTCATTTCGTGTGGTTTTTTTAAAAAAACAGAAATAAATACTCTTGCTATTGTTTCAATATTTATTTTGCTATAAGGTGGAACAATATTTACGTGTTGTCCTCTGAGTCTTTCAAAATACAAATTAAAATCTTTTTCTTCTTTGCCTAAAAAATAAGTTTCAATTTTTTCATGAAATTCATTCAAAGATTGTAAATCTTTATCAATAGAATTTTGATTATTCGCGGCATAAATAATCATTTTCTTTAAAGTGTTATCTTGCGTTGAAATAATTTTAGCAACAACTTCAATGTCATCAATGCTACTTTCGTCCGCAGATGCTTTGTATTTTTTAAAAAGCTCGTTAGTTGTTTGACATCCGTTAATTATTCTTGGAAAAGTCAAAATGAATTCTCTTTCTTTTAGTTTATGTCGTTCAATTTTATCGCAAATAATGGCCAAGCCATTATTCAAAAAAGGAAAATAATTCCTTTCGGATTGTGAATCTAGTGTCTTTTTTATATCATTGTTTACAGGTGTAGAACCAATATAATTTCTTACATTTTCGACGAAAAGTTTTTCTTTTAATTTTTTATCAGAAGTTAAAATCATTTTTTTGAGTTCTGAAAATTTTATTGTCGCTAAAAGACTTAACTCAACATTGTCAACTGGTGATAGTTGAATAGCATTTTCAAATCTTAGTTGTGTTGTGTGGAATTTCGAAATTTTATCATATTCAGTTTTTATTTCTTCTTTTTGGAGAACTAAAATTTCATCTATTATACACTTATTCTCTATTTCTTTTCTTGATGTAATCTTTTGTCTTTCAGCATTTTTTCTATCTTCGTCTATAGTGTGAGATGTTCTTGCTGAAATAAAAAATAAAGAAATATGAGGAGTTTCTTCAATTCTGTCAATAAAGTTTCCTGAGTCGTATAGTAGTTTTTTGTAAATGGCTGAAAATGGTTCGATATCTATTGAATATGTGAGAAAGTTTACAACCTCATCAATAAAGGCACTAAATTTTTTTTCATCAAAACTGTTTTGGGTAGTTGATTGAATAAATCCTATTTTTATTTGAATGCTTTCTGTTGGTCCAAATTTTTCTAAATCTGATTCTTCTGAAACTAATTTATTGTTTACAACAATGATAATTCCGTCTATCCCTTGTGCTTTATTAGTAGAAACGGATTTTACATCATCAAGTTCTTCTTCTAAAAAATTTGATGCAATAACATAGTTGCTAAAATCTTCAAAAACCTCATCATCATTGTCGTTTGTTCTAATTATATTAAATTTTTTTGCAAATTCATTAATTTTTGCGTTTAGTCCTATATCAAATTTTTGTGCCATATTATTTACTTTTTAAATGAAAAATTATTTCTGAATATGCACCTTTATCTTTTTCTGTTCTATTTAATACAGGTCGTTTAAATTGGTTAACAATTTTCATTCCTGCATTTTCTGCAATGGTCGGATACATATTATATCTGTCATTGGCAACAAGAAAAACATCATAATCTTCTGCTAAATATTTTTTACTATTGTTCAAGACATCTGATATCCCTTGTATATAGCTTTCTTTTGCTTCTTTTCCCTTTCCTCTGAAAAGCGGTCCTATTTCTGATTCATCTTTGCGCTCAAAGCCAAACAAATCGTATGCGTAAGCGTGTTGCTCGTGATAATCAATTAAGCCAACATAAGGTGGAGATGAAAAAACACCTTTAATTTTCTGTTTTTCAGCTAGTTCTGCAAACGCAGGATTTTTCTTTTTTAATTCAGTAAAAAGATCAATTGTTCTGCTGTCTCCTGTCAAACAAGTTTGAAATGTTTGAGTTCTCAATTTATCAAATTCTTTCAAACGCTTTAAGGTATCCTTGCTATATGTTTGCCACCATTTAAGAATGGAGAAAAGTGGTTTACAGATTTTTCCATGTTTAGAACAGTAATATGGAGCAGTAATTGGTTCTACAAGAGTCGCTAAATCTGCGTGAGTAGTTGCTCTACAACTACGAATTGTGCGACTTAAAACGACACTCACAATTTTTTTCGTGTTAATGTTTTTGATTTTTTTAACCTGAGCAAACACAAATTCAATTTCGTCTCTTACATGTTGTAAATACCATTTATCTAAAAAATTATCGGCTTTATCTTGGCGTAATTTGACATTATATTGTTCTACAAGTTGGTTATAAATAGGCAAAAATTCTTTTTCTTTTTTTGTTCCATATTTTTTTTCGTCTATTTTGCCTTGTCTTAAATTGAATTTATATTCGGTAGCAGGGAAATATTTAGTATTAAATTCAGATAATTCTTGCAAAAGTTTTGTTTCAAATTCGACAGTATGTGAATTTACTATAAACAATTTTAATGCTTTTGAAATACGGTTAATTTCGTTTTTAACGTCAGCTAAATCATATTTTATTACTTTACAATTTCCAATTAAAGCATTAAAAGCTGAAATATCAATGCCAATTGCATTCATACCCAATTCGCAGCTTTGCACCATTGTTGTTCCACTTCCGGAAAATGGGTCAAGTATAATATCGCCTTTCTTAAAATATGTTTCTGTTTTAAAATTGTCAGTATGATTATCCAAAAAGTACTCAACCAACTGTGGAATAAACTTACCTTTGTAAGGGTGTAATCTGTGAACATGTTTAGTGGTTTCTGCTTCCTTGTATTGTTCAAATGATAAAGTCCAATTCAAATCTTCCCCAAGTTGTTCTTTCCAAGCATTTTCTCGCTGTCGATTGAATGATTTATAATAACTAATCAAATCTTGCATCGCAACCTGTGTCGTCCCATTCTCTTCATTTTTTTTTATTCGCCCGTATTGAATAAGGTAAGAAATATTCGCGGTTGTAACTGTTCTGCGAGTGTGCTTTGTAGCCCATTCGCTCGCTTGTTTTATAGTTAAAAGTTTAGTCGCTTCTGTCATTATTTTATGCTGTAAGTTCTGCCCTGCAAAGATAATTTTTTTTTGATGAAATATCAATTGCAAACCAATAATAATACATCATCACAGCCTATTCATTTTGAATTTTTAACGTTTCTGACTTGTACTTTAAAAAGGGAGTAAAAATAATTTTAATTTTAATTAGGGCGTGTCCCGTTCGCTGACGCTCACTGTGCAGACTCCGCCTGCAAGTTCGCAGGAAGGAGCTATGAATAGCATAATCGAAGAAGGAGCTTCTAAAGTCGCTCTTTTTGGGACACTACCGACAATTATCCTAATCCCTCACAACTATCAATTATGAATTTTTGATAATTTTTCGAGTTATAATATCATTNCCTTTTCGTAATCGAACAAAATAGACCCCATCTTTATACTCTTCCATGTTAATTTGGATTTTTTCACTTTGCATNGGCTGTGAAAAAACGGTTTGTCCAAGTAGATTGTAAATGGTAATATGCTCAATATTAGTTGCTTCAATGGTCAATGTTTGACGNACGGGATTTGGAGATAGAATGATATTCTCGGTTGCGGTTGTACTAATTCCCGTTTCATTTTTTTCAAAAACCGCATGAATAGTGTGATTAGCAACAACATTCGAGAAAGTATAACTTGTAATAGCTCCTTGATCAATATCATCTACATATACGGCTTTAATTCTATGCTCTGTAGCAGCTGTAATGGTAAAAGTCTTATTTTCATTGCGCAGAACGCCAATGGCGCCTGCAGGAGAAATTGTTCCTCCTGTCGTTGCTGTTGCTTGAATAGTATAAGTATCTTGCGTAATTTGAATGTCCTGACATAATGGATACGCTACACAACCATTAGAATAGGTGATTTCAACACAGTAGCTGTGTGTTCCTTGAGTCGCCTCTGTATGCAAGAAAGAAGTTTCCGTAGTCGAACCGATATAATTACCGTCATAATATACTTGATATGAAGNTATAGTTGTCGGGTTATTGTCTTGAATTAAAATGTCATCTATACATAAATAGTATCGATTGTTAGAAGTACATTGAATAGCTACGCGTTTGGTACCGGCAGGTATCGTATAGCTATATTGTGTCCATTCAAAAGGTACTTGAGAAACTGTAGCGAGGATAGTGAAATCTTCTTGTGCAATTCCGGAAGTTGAATAACCGACTTTAAAAGATTCTATATACTCGGTTTTATGCCCGCCGCGAGCATAAAATGAAAAAGTACCATCTCCTGAAAAATCCAACTCAGGACTAATTAGCCAATCATTATTGGGAGGCGTTCTGGAAGCGAAGGAGGCAAAGAATTTACTCCCCGAATAGGCAGGAAAACCTTCGCCTTGACTTAAGGGAGTGCTTCCTGACGTAGGCGATACTTGCGAAGGATCAAAGACAATGTAAGCCATTCTACTTCCTTGATTAGTAAATGAGTATCTTGAAATAGTATAGGTGTATCCTCTATCTCCGTCAATATATTCCCAACCAAGAGCACCCGCTGAATTGATAGTAAAAGCAGTATGCGACTCTACATCTTCAAAAATAGCATTTGTTACATCAGGGGCTTGCCAATTTATTTGCACTTGATTCCCGTTTACGGTAAGTTGCAAATTGTCTATTTCAGAACAGTCATGATTAATGCCGTCATCAACTTCGACATCTTCACAAACAAAATCGTAACACTCGGTTCCTCCATAAACAGCGGCAACACAATAGTGATACACCCCGTTTAAAAGATTGCTTTCGACAAAATTTAGACTGGTAACCGTTGCTACTAAATTCCCGTTTCGGTAAATGTTATAAGCTGTAACACTGTCATTATTAGGCGAATCCCATGATAGGGTTACAGTAACGCTATCAGTTTCAATCACTAAATTAGAGACCCCTTCGCAAACATCACCCGTGCACTGTGTTTGTTGATAAATCGTTGTCGTATTAAAGGCTGTAGCGACCAATAAAACATTTCCGGGCGTTAATGTATGGGGTATTGAATAATTTCCATTTACATCCGTGAGTCCGCTAAAATAGTTACCGTTCCGTGAAATACAAATTAACACATTTTGCATGGGAGCGCCATTTACGGTAGCACGCCCGATGAAATTAGAACCGAGTGGGACTATTGTATTAGAGAGGATTAAGCTATCCGGTCGCTTAGTTCTTAATTGCAACGAAGCATCTCCAAAAGTTGTCCACGTTTTAACTGTAGAAATATCTGAGGTATACGAAGATTCCATTAACATCAGATTAGCTGCATTAACAGTGATAGCTCCCCAGTGCGTTCTTTGTTCGTTCGTATTGTATCCTGATAGATCAGAATAATTGTCGTAGTTAAAGCCCCCAGTTAAAATATCATAAAAGTAATCTTGTCCGCGTTGCGGAGGGTCCCAAGGTTGATTTATGGTGGACATCCATGTAACAACGGCTCCTCCGTTATCTTTTCTTAACCATGTTTCGGCAAAACAGACGCTACTTTCATGAAAAGCACCATTAATGCAGGCGACAGAGACAATGAAAGGGAGTTTATCTCCATTTGTAGAGTTATTTACTTGCGTGTTATTATATGAGGTCGTAACAAACGAGTTTGAACTCCCGTGCCCACAATAGGCAATTGTAGAAGCACCGGCATTGACGTGCGAGGCTAAGGTAGCTGAAGAAGCTCCCGGGTCATAGTTCTGTTTATGGGTTTGGTAAGTGAAATTTGCTAACCTTTGTGTGTAAATTCGTTGAATATGGGTGTAATCATACTCGTTATCATCGCCGGGTCCTTCATCTGAGGCGATTCCAATAAAAGTTTCCCGCCAATTCGGCTCCATGTTTGGCTCTTTTTCATATTGGATAGCCTTATTTATCTGGATTTGCAAATCAGCAGTGCCCGAACATGAAAATCGACCAATAGCAACGTCAGGATAATCATCGTTCCCGGCTACACACCCCAAAGCAGGGTCAGTAGGAGCATAACCTTCGCTGGCTAAAGTGTTGGATTTTATATCCGCCCAATCTCCAACCAATTGAACAAACATGAGGTTCGGATTCTGATTATAGGCAGTTTGAATTGCTGTGGTTACGTTAGCACCGTTATTGACAACTTGCTTAGTAACACGGTATCCCTTTTCTCTTTTCCATTGAATATAGGAATCAATAGTCGTTGAATATGCAGACGGAGTGAGAACTAAGATGTCACCATATTCGGCTATGGGTAACGTAGTAGAAGCACGGTTGGAATTAAAATTTAAGAATATGCTGCGATATAATCCCTCCTCTTCATGATTCATAATATTTCTATCATTTAAAAGTGGGTTCGTGGCTTCTTCTTTATTGAAAACTAATTCGACTTTAATATTATTATATATTCTAAGTAGTCTGTTCCTTAGCAAGATATTGAAATGGGAAAACTCGAACCGTAGTTCCGCGTACCGTTCTTATAATAAATGGCTCTTCCATTACGGTTAAATCACCGGGGTAGAAGTTGTCAATAATAGATTCGGGAGCAATCCGATAAGGAATCGTATCGGGATTTTGATTACGATAAATTATTCCGCGTGAAGGTAATAGCGGGTATTCTAGTTGCACTTCAATGTACTCGGAAGAGAGGATGCGTAACGAGACATTTTTTTGTGCAGGTAATTGTATTGAAGCACTGATAAAGGGAAGCTCAGCCCAACCTTTTTTATTCGTTTTTGTTGAATTGGAGAATGAAATATATTGATATAAAATATTGTCAATATTTTTAACTTCTAAATCCCAATTTGTTAATACAAAATCTATTTGATAGCTCGTGTCCGTTTCCGAATATTGAGTTTTAAACCCCTTTTCTGCGTATGCAAGTGTAACCGTAAAAAAGAGAATTACCCAGATGATTTTTTTCATTGTTTTCTTATATTCTAATTGTTTTTTGAATAAAAAATATAATTCACAAAAATACAAAATATTAATAAAAACAGCTATTATCCGTTCGTTTTTTTCATAAGTTCGCCGTAATAGTGATAGAAGTAAGGAATCGTTTCTATACCTTTAAAAAAGTTTTCTAACGGGAAATTTTCATTAGGAGAGTGTATTGCGTCAGACTCTAAGCCGAACCCCATAAGTATTGACTTAATACCGAGTATTTTTTCAAATCCGGCAATGATTGGAATACTTCCGCCGCTTCTGGTCGGCACGGGCTTTTTCCCGAATGTCGTTTCGTAAGCTTTTTCTGCCGCTTGATAGGCAATCATGTCAATAGGTGTAACGTATGCTTCACCGCCATGAGAGTATGTAACTGTAACCCTTACACTTTTCGGAGCAATTGACTCAAAATAATTTTGGAATAATTTTGCGATTTTATCTGAGTTTTGATGTGGAACTAATCTCATCGAAATTTTCGCATGTGCCGTGGAGGGTAATACTGTTTTAGACCCCTCGCCCGTATGTCCGCCCCAAATACCACAAACGTCAAACGTTGGGCGAATTCCNGTTCGTTCTATCGTAGAATAACCCTCTTCTCCGTGAACGTCCCTAATATCAATAGCCTTTTTATAATTTTCAATATCAAAAGGTGCTTTAGCCATTAAAGCACGCTCTTCAGGCGAAATAACCAATACGTCATCATAAAAATGAGGTATCGTTATTCTGTTCTTCTCATCGGTCATTTGTGCTATCATCTGGCAGAGAATGTTAATTGGGTTTGCCACGGCTCCGCCGAAAATTCCGGAATGTAAATCACGGTTAGGTCCTTTAACTTCAACATCTAAATAACTTAATCCTCTTAAACCTGTTGTAATAGAGGGTACATCAAAAGATATCATACTGGTGTCGGATACTAAAATGATATCTGCTTGCAATAGTTCTTTATTTTCTTCACAAAAACCGTAGAGACTCGGACTCCCAATCTCTTCTTCGCCTTCAAGCATGAATTTTACATTGCAATTTAGCTGATTGGTTTTTACTAAATATTCAAATGCTTTAGCGTGCATAAACGACTGTCCTTTATCGTCATCGGCGCCTCGTGCCCAAATTTTACCGTCTCTAATTTCCGGCTCGAAAGGTTTGGAATGCCATAGCTCGTTAGGCTCAGAGGGCATAACATCATAATGACCGTAAACTAAAACAGTCGGAAATGATGGATTTATTATCTTTTCAGCATAAACGACAGGATTTCCTTTGGTTTCATAAATTTCACACCTGTCGGCACCCGCCTCAAGGATTAGTTCTTTCCAGCGTTGGGCACATCGCAACATGTCCGGTTTATGCTCTTCTTTAGAACTTATCGAAGGAATGCGAATTAAAGAAAAAAGTTCTTCTAAAAATCTATCTTTGTTTTTATCAATGTATGTTTTTAACTCTTTCATAATTTCCATAATATTTTTATTGTGTTATAATTTTATCTACTATTAATCTTTATGATAAAAATAGAGAAGAAAAAGCCTTGCAAATGCAGGGCTTTTTCAGGGGTATTCTCTTTTTTATTCTCTTACTTTTAGTATAAATCCGGTACCGTGAACATTGACGATTTCAACTTTCGGCTCATGCCCTAATTTATACTTGTTTCGTCTGCCGCCTTCTTTATTAATGTACTCTTCATCAATAGTTTCAATATTGAGGTAAGAACGTAATTTTGTGAGGAAAACGTCCATGCTTCTTCCTACCGAGTAGTCTTCATCTCCCCAAATTTCTCGAAGAATGACTTCGCGGGGTAATAACTTATTTTGGTGCTCACAAAATAGCTTAAGTAATCCAGCCTCTTTACGTGTCAATAATCGCGTTTTTTTAGGATGTATTAACTCCATAGAGCTATAGTTGAATTCGAAATCTCCGAATTTGTACGTTTTCTCTTCGTACAACACTTTATTCTCAGTGTCTGAACGCTTAGTTCGTCTAAGTATTGCTTTAATACGAAGTGTAAGCTCTTCAGTGCTAAAAGGTTTAACTACATAGTCATCACACCCAAGTTTAAATCCTTTAATTTTATCCTCCTTATTTAATTTACTAGTAAGTAAGATAATTGGAATATCAGGATCTATTTTACGAATTTCTTGCATTAAAGTGAAACCGTCTTTTCCCGGCATCATAATGTCTAATACACAAATGTCAAACATTCCTTTGTTGAAAGCTTGAGACGCAGAAATTCCATCTGCAAAATCAGTAACAGAATAGTCTAACATTTCAAAGTAATCTTTTAGTACATAGCGAAGATTCTGACTGTCTTCTACTAACATAATACGATTTTTTGCTGTTTTCATTTGATTTATAGTTTTTAATTATTAAAATTCATATTTTTATCTTTTCTCCCGTTTTTAATCAAATATTGCTTTTGTAAAATAAATGAAAAAATGGTTTTTTGCAAAAATAAAACGCTAGATATATTAAATA
>JGI24711J26586_10002977_pt1 | contig 11627 bp, 8 predicted proteins | sample BioPla3DNA1_FD_26586 | JGI IMG/M metagenome (IMG submission 26586)
CTCTTACAAGAAATGTAACTATTTTTGCAAGGATAAGGACAAATGGTGCCCAAAGGATGGTATTAACAATATTAAAGGATGTATGTGCATTTGCTATTTGTCTGGCAATTACTTCTGTTTCTGTTCCCTTTGGAGAAATAAAAACTACAAATTTAGCAAAATAAGGCAAAATAAGCATGAATAAAACTGAACCAACAACATTAAATACTGTATGTGCCATAGCAGCTCTTTTGCCATTTACACGTGCTCCTATAGATGCTAAAATACCTGTTATTGTGGTACCGAGGTTACTTCCAAAAAGAATTGGCAAAGCTCCTTGAAGGCTTATAAGTGCTTGTCCGTTTGCGTCTGGTTCTTGAGCTAAATTCAATAAAACTGCAATGGTTGCACTACTACTTTGAACTATTAAGGTTANTAAAGTTCCGACGAAAAGTCCTAAGATTGGAGTATCAGAAACTCGGTGGATAATGTCTTCAAACATAGCACTTTGAGCGAGAGGTTTCATTGCATCACTCATTACATTAAGACCTATGAATAATAGACCAAATGCGAAAATAATCTGCCCAACATACTTGATTATTTTTTTATTAAAGAAGAAAAATAGAATAAAACCTACAGCAGTTATTAAATAAGCGTATTCACCAAGATTAAAGGCTACAATTTGGGCGGTAACGGTAGTTCCTATATTAGCTCCCATAATGACGCCTATAGCTTGTGGCAGTGTCATTAAGTTTGCACTAACAAAACCAACAACCATAACTGTGGTGGCCGAACTACTTTGAATTATCATTGTTACCAGTGTACCAACTAGAATACCCATGACAGGATTACTGGTTAAAACCTCCAGTATTCTTCTCATTTTTTCACCAGCAGCTTTTTGAAGTCCATCCCCCATAAGACTCATACTGTATATGAATACGGCTAGCCCTCCAAAAAGACTAAATAACATCTTTGAAATTTCTACATTTTCCGACATTAAAACTACCTCCTTAAAAAACGAAAAACTCCCCCATATTAAAACCTATTAGATTTTAACACGGAGTTAATATAAATACAAGGAAAATATTACTTGCAATACTTATATATTTTAAACCATTAACAGGTATTTACCCTTTAATGGCAATAATTATCAAAATAAAAAACAATAAATAATCCGAAAAATTGAATTACACAGTAGAAGCTACCAGTTCTCCAATTTCTAGCCCGTTTTCCATGACAATTGAGTCATAAACAAGTATTTCAACACCTTTATTTTTAGCTTTTTTTAGAGCAGCATCAAATTCAGGATCCATTTTTTTATTTGGAGTAAAATATTTTACACCTTTTAGCTGCACTAAAAAAAGAATATAGCCTTTGTAATTGTTATTTACTGCATCTATCATTTCAAGAATGTGCCTGGTTCCACGTAGTGTAGGTGCATCGGGAAACATGGCTATTCCGTCTTTTTCTAAAGTAACTCCTTTTACCTCTATAAAGCCTTTTGTTGAGTTTTTTTCAAAATACAAGTCAAATCTGGATTTACCAAAAGTAACTTCTTTTTTTAGCGTTGACACATCTTTAAATGCCTCAATTTTATTCTGTAATATGGCTTCATATACAACATGATTAGGAGCTTGTGAGTCAATATTAATTAATGTATTCCCTTTATAAGCTGCAACTAAGGAATACCTGGTTTTTCTTTTTAAATTAGAGGATTCTTCTAATAAGACAGAAGCACCTTTTATTAGTATTTCATTGCATCTACCTGTATTTTTTACATGAACGGTTTCAGTTATACCATCTATAAAAACATTTGCAATAAATCTATTTGGACGATTAATAAAAACCCCTTTTTTTATTGAATTATAATTCATTTGTGTACTCCCATTTTATTCTTTATATTCTTTGTAATTATTCTGTAATTTCTATGTAATAATTTTATAACAAATCTATTATATCAAATTCTGAATTTTTATCTATATGTTTTATAATTTTTATTTTTCGATATTTAACTATTGTATTAAAAAGCAAAAAACCACATAATTCTAATTATGTGGTTTTTCGGTAATTTAGTTAAATTTAGCTTACATTTAGTGTATGCAAAAATACTTAAGAAAATTTAAGGTTTAATAAACATTTGTGTCCAGTAATATCTTCCGTTGGCTGATTTAGCAAGACCTACTCCAATTTCAGTAAATGAAGGACTTAATATATTGTTTCTATGCCCTGGGGAACCCATCCACGCATTCATTACTTCTGAAGGAGTTCTTTGTCCCATTGCAATATTTTCCCCAGCAGCTGAAAAAGAAACTCCAAAAGTTTCAAGCATTCTAAATGGTGAACCATAAGTAGGGGAGGTATGAGAAAAATAATTTTTGTCAATCATATCCTGGGATTTATATCTTGCCACTCTTGAAACTTGCCAATTAGCTTTTAAAGCCGGAAGTCCATTTTTAGCTCTTTCAGAATTCACAAGTTTAATTACTTCATTTTCAAGAGCTTTAATGTCATCAATATTAGGTACTGTTATTTTCTGTCCTGGATAAATAAGGCTAGGATTTTTAATCTGTGGGTTTGCAGAAATTATTTCGCTTAAACCAATTTGATATTTTACAGCAATTTTCCAAAGACTATCACCAGGAACAACAGTATATTGTATAGGTTGAGCAAAAACATTTGAAGATAGCATTAAAATAAATAATAATATTAATACAATTCTTTTTTTCATATAAAAATATCACCTCATGTAATATTTTTATATATAAATTAATTTTTTATGTAGTAAAAATAATGTAAATACTCGTGCTATGGAATATGTAGGAAACACAAACAAAGTTTACCATATGCAAAAATGAATAAAAGATGAGTATATGGAAAGCAAGAAATAAAAGATTTCATAAGAAAATTATACAAGCATTATTCAAATTCAATAATACGGTCAATGTCTTTTCTTAAAACTTGTGTTAATTTCATAATTGTTTGCAATAACACCTTGTACTCGGAATTCCAATAAGTATCTTTATATTTTTCCTTAACAATGACTGCAAAAAATTGTATTAAGTTTAAACTTTCTGATAATAAAAACAAAGCCTCATATTTGGTAAAGTATTCAGAACCATAATCTTCATGATTAGATATTTGGATATGTTTTTGGTTTTCAATTAAATCTGCTAAAAGCTTTTTGATGCTGTAAATATTTTTACGTGAAGAAGCAGGAAGATATTGTTTTGCGTGTTTATAACTTTTTTGCAAATCAGGAAGTAGATAATGGTGAATGTAGTCTCCTAAATCTTTTACATCTAGCATTTCAATTTGATAAACAGAGTTTATTCTTGTAACATCCCAGTCAAGTCTCGAATTACACAAGTCCTGCATCAATATCACTCCTTTAATATGTTAGCGTTTTAATGGTATTAAATAATTTTTGCAGAATATGGACTTATATAAACCTGAATAACACTTATTGGAACATGGCTTTAGAAATTGGAAGGTAATAATGGCAAGGATTTTTTGAGTCTAAAATACATTATATTATAAAAAAATATTTTTTGCAATAAGATTTTTCAAATTTTAATAATATTTTTCTATTTTTTAAAACAAGCCCCTATCTTGACATGGGTGCTAAGTTTGATATAAGCTAGATTTCAGGGAAAAGTTTATCCTATGGGTTGCTAAAATATGTAGGGGGTGGCTAGAAGAATATGGAAAAACATGACAAGACAAAAAAGTACGGCAACAGTAGCATTACATCCTTAAAGGGTGCTGACAGAGTAAGATTAAGACCTGCTGTTATTTTTGGCTCAGATGGAATTGAAGGGTGCCAGCACTCTGTATTTGAGATTCTTTCAAACTCCATAGATGAAGCAAGAGAAGGATATGGGGATACTATAGAAGTTATAAGGCATATGGATTATTCAATTACAGTGAAAGATAATGGAAGGGGAATACCTTTAGATTATAATGAACAAGAAAAAAGATATAATTGGGAATTGGTTTTTTGTGAGTTATATGCAGGAGGAAAATATAAAAATAATGCTGGTGGAAATTATGAATTTAGCCTTGGATTAAATGGACTTGGAAGCTGTGCAACCCAGTACAGTTCAGAATATATGGATGTTACAGTTTTCAGGGACGGACATAAATTTACCCTACACTTTGAAAAAGGTGAAAACATAGGGGGATTAACAAAAGAGAAATTCAACTATGACAAAACAGGTACAATAATTAAGTGGAAACCTGATTTAGAGGTTTTTACCGACATAAATATACCCCTTGAATACTATACCAGCACTTTAAAAAAGCAGGCGGTTGTAAATGCAGGCTTGAAATTTATTTTTCACGATGAAGAGTCAGGTGAGACTTTTGAATACTGTTATGAAAATGGTATAGTTGATTATATAAAAGAAGTTTCTGAAGAAAAGTCATTTACAGATATTCAGTTCTTTGAAAAAACCACAAAGGGCAGGGATAGAGCGGACAAGCCTGAGTATAAAGTAAAAATGGAGATAGCTTTTTGTTTTAATAATGAAATAAACATGTTGGAATATTATCACAACTCTAGCTTTTTGGAGTATGGTGGTTCTCCAGACAGGGCTGTAAAAAATGCTTTTGTATATGAAATTGATAAATATATTAAATCTTTAGGAAAATATAATAAGGACGAATCTAAAATTACTTTTCAAGATGTACAGGACAGCTTGATACTGGTAACCAATTCATTTTCAACGGAAACAAGCTATGAAAACCAAACGAAAAAGTCCATAACAAATAAATTTATTCAAGAAGCAATGACAGAACTTTTAAAAGAACAATTGGAAATTTACTTTATTGAAAACAAAGTGGAAGCTGATAAAATAGCTGAACAAGTTCTTGTTAACAAGAGAAGCAGAGAAAAAGCTGAAAAGACAAGAATAAATATAAAGAAGAAACTTAATGGAAACATTGATATATCCAATCGAGTAAAGAAATTTGTAGATTGCAGGACAAAAGATGTAGATAAAAGAGAACTGTATATTGTTGAGGGAGATTCTGCCCTAGGTGCATGTAAGCTTGGAAGAGATGCAGAATTTCAGGCGATAATTCCTGTTAGAGGTAAAATTCTTAATTGTTTAAAGGCTGAATACGACAGTATTTTTAAAAATGATATAATTGTAGACCTTTTGAAGGTTTTAGGATGTGGAGTGGAAATTAAAACAAAAAGCAATAAAGATTTTAATACATTTGATATTAGCAATCTTAGGTGGAGTAAGATAATAATATGTACAGATGCAGATGTTGACGGGTTTCAGATAAGAACTTTAATACTGGCAATGATTTACAGGCTAGTTCCAACACTGATTCAAGCTGGGAAGGTATTTATTGCCGAATCACCCCTTTTTGAAATAAACTCCAAAAACAAGACCTATTTTGCCTATTCTGACAGAGAAAAAAATGAAATAGTATCAAAATTAAAAGGCAAATGCACCATTCAACGTTCTAAGGGACTTGGGGAAAATGAGCCAGAAATGATGTGGCAGACAACTATGAATCCAAAGACAAGGAAACTTATTAAAGTTGTGCCAGATGATTTTGCGAAAACGGAAAAATATTTTGGAATACTGTTAGGAGATAATTTGCAGGGAAGAAAAGAATATATAGAGGAGAATGGCTACAAATATTTAGATATGGTAGATGTAAGCTAATTTAATGTTTTAATGTAATATTCTAAAAGTTTTGGATTAGATAATTAGAGAAAGTTTTATAGAAAGGTGAAGAAAATATGTCTTCAAATAATGTAATTGAACAAAAAATAGTAGATACACTTGAAAGTAACTATATGCCTTACGCTATGAGTGTAATAGTTTCAAGGGCAATTCCTGAAATAGATGGCCTTAAACCCTCCCATAGAAAGCTTCTTTATACCATGTATAAAATGGGACTTTTGACAGGGGGGAAGACAAAATCAGCAAATGTAGTAGGTCAGACAATGAAACTTAATCCTCATGGGGATATGGCAATTTATGAGACTTTAGTAAGGCTCACAAGGGGAAATGATGCACTTTTGCATCCGTATATAGACTCTAAGGGTAATTTTGGAAAATACTATTCCCGGGACATGAAATTTGCAGCACCTAGATATACAGAGGTTAAGCTGGAGAAAATATGTGAAGAATTGTTCAGGGATCTTGATAAAAACACCGTTGATTTTGTTGATAATTATGATGGTACAATGAAAGAACCAGTGCTTCTTCCAACTACTTATCCTAATGTTTTGGTTAATTCCAATCAGGGGATAGCAGTAGGCATGGCAAGTAATATATGCAGTTTTAATTTGAAAGAGGTTTGTGAAGCTGCTATAGCATATTTAGAAAATGAGGAAATAGATATTTTAGATTATCTAAAAGCACCGGACTTATCTACGGGAGGACAAATTATATACAATAAAAAGGATATTGAGAGGATATATAGTACTGGAAGAGGAAGTTTTAAACTTAGAGCTAAGTATAGATTTGATAAGAAAAATAACTGTATTGAGATTTATGAAATTCCATACACTACCACTACAGAAGCTATAATGGATGGAATTATTGCCCTTGTAAAAGACAATAAAATAAGGGAAATAGTAGATGTAAGGGATGAAACAGACTTAAAGGGTCTTAAAATAACCCTTGACATAAAAAAGAATACCGAACCAGATATTTTAATGGAAAAGTTATTTAGATTTACCACATTAGAAGATAGTTTTAGCTGCAATTTTAATATTTTAATTAATGGACGTCCTAAAGTATTAGGAATAAAAGATGTTTTAAAAGAATGGGTAATATTTAGAATTGAGTGCATAAAAAGGCAAACTGCTTTTGATATTGAGAAAAAGTCTGACAAACTGCATTTATTGCTGGGACTAAAAAAGATTCTTTTGGATATTGACAAGGCAATTAAAATAATCAGAAATACAGAGGAAGATGCACTTGTAGTACCTAATTTAATGGAAGGTTTTGGTATAGATAAACTGCAGGCAGAATTTGTTGCTGAGATAAAACTTAGAAATCTTAATAAAGAATATATATTAAACAGGGTAAGTGAGATTGAGAGTCTCCAAAATAGTATAAATGAACTTAAAGATACTTTAGCCAGTGAGAAAAAGATAAAAAAAATAATAATAAAGCAGCTGAAGGATGTGGCAAAAAAATACGGAAAACCTAGAAAAACTGAGATAATCCATGAGGAGCATATTGAAGAGATAACTCATGAGAATTTGATAGAGGATTATAATTTAAAACTGTTTTTAACAAAGGACAATTATTTAAAGAAAATACCGCTAACTTCTTTGAGGGGAAATCCAGAGCAAAAACTTAAAGAAGATGATAAAATAATTCAAGAAGTTGAAGGACGTAATAAATCAGAATTACTTCTGTTTTCAAACATGCACACTGTATATAAGCTGAAATTATTTGAAGTTGAAGATTGCAAAGCAAGCAGTTTAGGAATATATTTGGCAAATCTTTTAGAACTAGAAGAAGGGGAAAAAATTATATATATTGCTGTAACAGATGATTATAAGGGATATATGATATTTGCCTTTGAAAATGGTAAAGTGGCAAAAATAGATTTGAAAAGTTACGAGACAAAAACAAACAGGAAAAAACTTGCTAATGCTTACAGTGATGTATCAACTCTTATTTATATATCCCATATTTTAGAGGATATTGAATTGGTTGCATTTAGCAGTCTTGATAAAGTACTTGTTTTTGATACTTCAAAAATAAATGCTAAATCAACTAGAAATTCCCAGGGGGTACAGGTGTTGAGGTCGAAAAACGGAAGCACAATGACTAATATATGTACTTTAGAAGATACCAATATTAAGGATTTTGATTATTACAGGACAAAGAACATACCAGCTGTAGGATATTATTTAAGAGAAGAAGATGAAGAAGACACCCAACTTAAGCTTTTAGAGTAAAATTATACTGAATAATTTGATAAGCATGAATAAACGCCAAAGTTTTATGTAAAAGTATATTGTATAATAAGGAGGATTTTTGGAATTATAAGGCGAAATGTTAGAATAATATTTAGTGGTATAAAAGGAGGAGGAAATGCGCAAAATTACATTAATACCGGGGGATGGCATAGGACCGGAGGTTACATCTGCAGCAAAGAAAATAATTGATTCCACAGGTGTAAAAATAGATTGGGATGTTCAAAATGCTGGCATTGACGTAATGGAGGAATGTGGAACACCCCTTCCGGAGCATGTTATTGATTCTATTAGAATGAATAAAATTGCCCTAAAAGGTCCAATAACCACTCCTATAGGGGAAGGGTTTAGAAGTGTTAATGTTACCCTTAGAAAAGAGCTTGATCTTTATACAAACTTGAGGCCGATAAAGACATATAGTGGAATACCTACAAGGTATGATAATATTGATCTTGTTATAGTAAGGGAAAATACCGAAGATTTGTATGTTGGAATTGAACATATGGTGGGAGACGATGCAGCAGAGAGTATAAAAATATTTACACGCAAAGGCTGTGAAAGAATAGTTCGATATGCATTTGAATATGCAAAAAGAGAAGGGCGAAAAAAAGTAACAGCAGTTCACAAAGCTAATATTATGAAAAAAACCGATGGTATGTTTCTTGCCATAGCAAAAGATATTGCTAAAGAGTATCCGGATATTGAATTTGAAGAGATGATTATTGATGCAATGTGTATGAGGCTTGTACAAGTACCTGAAACATACGATGTTTTGGTACTTCCTAATCTATATGGAGACATAGTGTCTGATTTGTGTGCAGGGCTTGTTGGCGGCATGGGATTTGCACCAGGAGCTAATATTGGAAGTGAATATGCTGTTTTTGAAGCAGTTCATGGCAGTGCACCGGATATTGCAGGAAAAAATATTGCCAATCCTACAGCACTTATTTTATCTGGAATACATATGCTAAAACATATAGGTGAGGTGGAAGCATCAAACAAAATAGAAAGTGCTCTGTCCAGTGTATTAAAAGAAGGCAAAGTGCTCACTAAAGACATCGGTGGAAGTGCTTCTACAACAGAGTTTACAGACTACATTATTTCAAAAATCCTCACTTAAAGAATTGGAGGGAAAAAGTGGGAGAATTCTCTAAAACAGATTTATCTTCTGCTGTAGTTTTTATTCCAGGTTTTCTTGGTACAGAAATTTATGAAGAAGGGATATTGACAAAAAAATTATGGCCTGTAATTGATCCCTTATTGCATAGGAGAATGGCTCTTAACATTAATGGAGAGCCTAATACCGATTCTAAAGGGAATTATCTCACATATCCTGGAGAGGTGTTTGAAACTTATTGGCCCTTTCTTGGAGGACACAATCAAACTAAGATATTTTTAGATGCACTGAGAAATGCAGGGATTAATGTGGTTAAAGTACCCTATGACTGGAGATTGGATCTTTCGCATAAAAACACAATGAAGGCAGTTGAAGAGGGGATAAATTATGCCCTAACATATACTAAGGGTAAACCTGTTACAATAGTTGCACATAGTGCAGGTGGGCTTGTGGCAAGATATTATCTTTTGAAAAATCCAGATGCTCCAGTGGAAAATTTCATTAACATTGGCTCACCTAATCTTGGAACGCCAAGGGCAATGAAAAGTTTAATAATGGGGGATAATTTAGGTGTCCCCATATTGGTAAATGCTATTTGCAAAAAAATGGTTCAAAATATCCTTTCAGTGTATCAGCTTTTACCTGGAGAGAGATTTGTAAATGTATATAATGAAATTTATAAAGATTTTAATTATACTACCTTTTACTTTGATGAATATAATAATATAACAGATTATAACAGTACAAAAAAATATATAGAAGATAATTATAATCTTGATTTATTTAAACAGGGGATGCTTTTTAGAGATGAAATTGAAAATGGAAAGTTAAATTCTTCTATCAATGAATATAGATTTGTAGGATACAGACGTTCTAATATTGTGCAAATTATTAGAACACAAGAGAGTAAATGCAGAATTCTTTTTGGCACTGGAGACGGAGTAGTACCAATTAAAAGTGCTGATATGAATGATAATAATGCCAAAGTTTATTATTTTGATTTATCACATATGGGACTTCTATCAAACAGTGTTGTAAGTAGAGTTGAAGGAAAGGCAGTAAGAAAAAGAAATTATACTAAAATTCATGAGTTGATTATCAATATTATCAAAGGAAGAGAAATTGACAATCCTGAAAAATTTCCCCCACTTAATGTTAATGTTCACAGTTAAATTAAAATTTAGCTATAAATCTAATTTTTATTGGTGCAAAGCAGCTATATATATGATAGAATAATCATTGGATTAATGAAAGTGGTGGGGTCATGATAGAAATTAAAGGCAAGTATAATACAGCAAAAGTTTTTACTGACAACTTAGATGAAAAAGCTGTTGCACAGATACAGGAACTTTGTAATGAGGAGTTTGTTAAAGACAGCGTTATAAGGATTATGCCAGATGCCCATGCAGGTGCAGGCTGTACCATTGGGACAACAATGACTATACAAGACAAAATAGTTCCGAATCTGGTTGGCGTTGATATAGGCTGTGGAATGGAGACTATAAAGCTTAAAAATAGAGAAATGGATTTAGAAAAGTTGGACAAAATCATCCATGAATTTATCCCGGCAGGGTTTGATGTTAGAAAGAGGCAGCATAGTTATACCCAAAAAATTGATTTGGAAAAATTAATATGCAAAAATCATGTGAATATAGAAAGAGCAAAATTAAGTATAGGAACATTAGGTGGAGGTAATCATTTTATCGAAGTAAATAAGGATAAAAATGAATGCCTTTATCTAGTTGTGCATTCAGGGAGCAGACATTTAGGAAAGCAGGTTGCAGAATATTATCAAAACCTGGGATACAAGCAAATGGTAAGCAACAAAGAGCATATTATGAAAATTATAAAAGAATTAAAATCCCAAGGACGTGAAAAGGAAATCCAAGAGGAAATAAAAAAGTTTAAGACTTCAAAAATAAATAAATCCCTTGCATATGTGGAGGGAAAAAGTTTTGATGACTATCTGAATGATATGAAATTAGTGCAATATTTTGCTGTTATAAACCGAAAGGCCATAGTAGATGAAATTATTAATAAAATGAATATTGAGGTTAGTGAGCAGTTTACTACAATACATAATTATATAGATATTGAAAATATGCTTTTGAGAAAGGGAGCTATTTCAGCACAAAAAGGTGAGCGAGTGCTTATTCCTATTAATATGAGAGATGGAAGCTTGATTTGTATTGGAAAGGGCAATGAAGACTGGAATTATTCTGCGCCTCATGGTGCGGGAAGGATAATGAGTAGAAGACAAGCAAAGGAATTTATTACTTTGGAGGAGTTTAAAAAAACCATGAAAGGCATTTATTCATCAACGGTCAATAGCTCTACATTAGATGAATGTGCCCTAGCTTATAAACCTATGGATGAAATAATAGAGAATATAAAAGATACCGTTGAAATTATTGATATAATAAAACCTATATATAATTTTAAATCTGCCTAAGTGAGATTTATTTTAAAAACTAAATATGTAAAGGGAGAAGGAAATGTACAAAAGAAAAAGAAAAAGGAAACTGATGTTTGCTAGGGTGAGGACACTGGTAATACTTATAATTATTGTAG
>JGI24711J26586_10002985_pt1 | contig 11617 bp, 11 predicted proteins | sample BioPla3DNA1_FD_26586 | JGI IMG/M metagenome (IMG submission 26586)
TGGATATACATATATTAATAAGTTTGATTAATATGAAATTACGAGATGAGTTTAATTCTATTTCGGATTTAGTTTCTTATTATGATATTTCATTAGACGAATTCTTAATTTATTTAAATGAAAACAAATATATATATAATGAAAAAAATAATTCTTTAGTAGAAATTTAATAAAAAAATTATAGATATAAATATGAAAAACAATTAAAATGACACATTATATACTAAAATTTTAACAAAAATAATATTTATAAGAGGAGGAATTTTATTGTTTTATAGTGATTATCATATTCATTCGAATATATCTTTTGATGGGAACTTTGATATGGAAGATATTATTAAAGAGAGTATAAATAAAGGTTTGAAAGAGATTATGTTCACTGAACATCTAGATTATCGTGAACATGAGTATATTTTACCATTACCGAATTTTTCACAATATTTTTCTAAATACGAGAAATTAAGAGAAAAATATAATAATAGTATAATTATTAAAAAGGGATTGGAGTTAGGTCTACAACCAGAATTAAAAGATAAAATAGAATTTCAGATTAAAAATTTAAATTTTGATTTTATAATTGGTTCAACACATATTATAAATAATGTTGATTTTGTAGATAAAGTTTATTTTGAAAATAAAACAAAATATGAAGCTTATAACGAATATTTTGAAGAAATTCTTGAATCTATAGAGTTATTTAATGATTTTGATGTTTATGGACATTTAGATTTTATTAAAAGATATGGAATATATGAAAATAATGAGATTGATTACGATGAACATGAAAAAATTATCGAAAAAATTTTGAATGAACTAATAAAAAAAGGGAAAGGAATTGAGATTAATACTTCTGGATTTAAATATGGTCTTAATTGTTTTCATCCTTCCGTAGATATTCTTAAAAAATATAAAAAACTTGGTGGAAAAATACTAACAATTGGTTCTGATGCACATCATTTAATTCATTTAGCAGATAATTTTGAAATAGTATATAACACATTAAAAGAGCTGGACTATAAAACTTTTACTATATTTGAAAAACGTAATCCTATATTTAAATCAATAGATGAATTTAAAATAAAATAGATAAAGTGATAAAGGAGAATAGAATGAAAAAAAAAATTACTAATATTTTATATATTAATAGTATTATTAATTAATGTAGGGTGTTCTAACAATAATATTAAAGAAAATGAACCTATAAAAGTAGAACCAGCACCGGTAATTGAGGAGAAATATGAGTATAGAAATATCAATGAATATTATGAAAATGGATATATAAAAGTAGAAAAGGTTTTAAGAGATAATCTATTGCATGGTTTATATACTTCATATTATGATAATGGTCAAATAGAGGAGGAAGGTTTGTACGAAAATGATAGAAAAACAGGTGAATGGATCACTTATCATTTTAATGGACAAATTGAATCAATATCAATGTACAAAGCAAATAGAAAAATTGGAAAATATATATCATATCATGAAAATGGATTTGTAAAAATGAGAGGAATATATGAAAATGGTAAAAAAGATGGACAATTTGTCGAGTATGACGATATGGGCGAATTAGCTATAAAGAGTAATTATAAAAATGATAAATTAGACGGGGAATATACATCATATTNCAATAATGGATATATTAAAGAAAAATCTTTTTATATAGACGGGAAGAAAGATGGCAAATCATTAGTATATTATGATAGTTCGTTAACAAAAATTGAATCTAATTATAAAAATGGAGAATACGATGGTAAAATCACTTCGTATCATGCCAATGGTAAAATTAACGAAATTCAAAATTATGAAAATGGGAAAAAACATGGTAAATTTTATAAATATGATGATGATAATATAATTGTTGAAATTCTTTCATATAAAGATGATTTGTTGCATGGCGAATGTATTTGGTATAAAGATGGGATTGTTCAGAAAAAAATTAATTATAATTCGGGCGTAATAAGCGGTGAATACATTACATATATAAATAATAAGTTAAATGAAATTATTACATATGAAAATAATAAGTTAAACGGGAAAAAGACTATTTTTGATGCAAATGGTTCAATTACAAGAGAAGTACATTATAAAGATGACCGATTAGACGGTAGAACAATTAATTATTATGAAAACGGCGATGTTAAGGATATTATAACATATAAAAACAATGTTTTAAGTGGTGATTATATTATATATTATGATAACGGACAAGTTGAAATAATAACACATTATTTAGATGGAATGAAAGATGGTTTAGAAAAATATTTTTATTATAGTGGAGTTGTTAAAGAATCAAATAATTATATAAAAGATAAATTGGATGGACTCTCTGCTTCTTTTTATGAAAATGGAATTTATGAATTAAAAATGAATTACGAAAATGGATTGCTAAACGGAGAATATATATCTTATTACTATGATGGAACAATTAAAGAGAGAAAAAATTATAAAGATGATTTACTAAATGGAAAAATGGAGATTTTTAATGAAAACGGCAAAATATTAGAGGAAAGAAATTATCTAGATGGTAAATTAAGTGGAAATAATTATATATATTCTGTAAATGGAAGATTATTAGAGCAAAAACATTATGTAGACAATAAATTAGATGGTGAATGGATAATATACGATAATGATGGGTTTATAGAATCAAGAGTTAGCTTTAGAAAAGGTGAAAGAGTAGAATAGAATTTAAATTATATTGAATAATAAACTGTAGGAGGTGAAAGCTGCTAACAATTTATTTTACGTTAGCAGAATTTAGGTAATATGATTATAGTAAATAACTTGAAAATGAATTTTTCAGGAAGGAAACTTTTCGAGGATGTAAATATTAAATTTACACCAGGAAATTGCTATGGATTAATTGGAGCAAATGGTGCTGGAAAATCAACTTTTTTGAAAATTTTGTCTGGAGATATTGATNCAACAGGTGGAGAGATTGTAGTAGAGAAAAATAAACGAATTGCTGTATTAAAACAAGATCACTTTGCTCATGAAGAAGATAGAGTTATAGATACTGTATTAATGGGACATAAAAAATTGTGGGATATTATGGTAGAAAAAAATGAAATTTATGCAAAAGATGATTTCTCTGAAGAGGAAGGTCTAAGGGCAGCTGAATTAGAAGGAGAGTTTGCAGAATTAGATGGTTGGGAAGCAGAAAGTGATGCTGAGACAATGCTTACACAACTAGGAATCCCGTCAGAGCTACATGAAAAACTTATGAAAGAATTAACAGAACCAGAAAAAGTTAAAGTATTACTTGCTCAAACTTTATTTGGGAATCCAGATATTCTATTATTAGATGAACCTACAAACGGTCTTGATATTAAAGCTGTTGTTTGGCTAGAAAATTTTCTAATGGGATTAGATGAAACTACAGTTATAGTTGTTTCTCATGATAGACACTTTTTAAATAAAGTATGTACAAATATTGCAGACATTGACTATGGACAAATTAAAATGTATGTTGGAAACTATGATTTTTGGTACGAATCGAACGAACTTATGCAAAGATTAATATCAGCAAAAAATAAAAGAATCGAACAAAAGCGTGAAGAATTAAAAGAATTTATTGCAAGATTTAGCGCGAATGCTTCTAAATCAAAACAAGCAACTTCGAGAAAAAAACTCTTAGAAAAATTACAATTTGAAGATATGCAAATTTCAAGTAGAAAATACCCATTTATCGATTTTAAACCTGAGCGAGAAATTGGAAATAATTTACTTAAAGTAGAAAATATATCTAAATCAATTGATGGGGTTAAAATTTTAGATAATATTAGTTTTACAGTAAATCCTGATGATAAAATTGTNTTTTTATCAAAAAATGATATTGTTAAAACAACATTATTATCAATTTTATCAGGTGAATTAGAATCCGATAGTGGTAGTTTCACATGGGGAGTTACAACATCAACAGCATATATGCCAAAAGATAATAATGAGTTTTTTGATAATAATGATTTAAATCTAATAGATTGGTTAAGACAGTATTCACCGGATCCACACGAATCATTTATACGGGGATTCTTAGGTAGAATGTTATTTTCTGGTGAAGAAGCTCTTAAAAAATCAAAAGTACTATCTGGAGGGGAAAAAGTAAGATGTATGTTATCAAAAATGATGCTTTCTAATGCAAATGTATTATTATTTGATAACCCAACAAACCATTTAGATTTAGAGAGCATTACATCACTAAATAAAGCACTTACTAACTTCAAAGGAAGTATTTTGTTCTCTGCACATGACCATGAATTCATTCAAACTGTTGCAAATAGAATTATAGAGATTACCCCTAATGGAATAGTCGATAAAATGATGACATACGATGAATATTTAGAAGACGAACAAGTACAAGAAAGATTATCCAAAATGTATTAAGAAATATAAAATAAAAAGTTATAGTATTAATACTATAACTTTTTTTACTTAATGAAATAAATACTTATAAAGTATTTACAAAAAAGTATTTATATGTTATAATTAAAATATTAATACTAAGTATATAGAAAGCCGACTTTATACTTGGTTTTAATAATCAAAATTATAAGGAGGAATACAAAAATGGCACAAATTAACAAAGAAGAGATAATTAAAAATTACCAAAAAAAAGATGGAGATACTGGTTCAACAGAAGTTCAAATTGCATTACTTACAGCTAGAATCAACTTACTTACAGAACATTTAAAAACGCATAAGAAAGACTATCACTCGAGATTAGGTTTACTTAAAATAGTTGGTAAAAGAAGAAGACTATTAAATTATTTTAAAGACAATAATATTGAAGGATATAGAGAATTAATTGAAAAATTAGGTATAAGAAAGTAATAAAACGGGATATTAAATCCCGTTTTTTTTAAAAAGAGGAGTGAAAAAATGTTCGATGAAAAAATAGTAGAGAGAAATATAGCAGGTAGAAAATTAAAATTATCAACAGGTAAAATTGCAAGACAAACTCATGGAGCTGTTCTAGTAGAATATGGAGAAACTGTATTATTAGCTACAGCAGTTAGAAGTGAAGTTGCTAAAGAAGGAATTGACTTCTTTCCGTTAACTGTTGATTTTATAGAAAAATATTATTCATCTGGAAAAATACCAGGTGGTTTTTATAAAAGAGAAACAAAACCTTCAACAAAAGCTACATTAACAGCGAGACTAATAGATAGACCAATTAGACCTTTATTTCCAGAAGGATTTTATAATGATGTACAAATTGTTATTACAGTGTTATCATATGATGAAAAAAATACTCCGGACTATTTAGGGATTATCGGAGCGTCTGCAGCACTAACAATATCAGACATCCCATTTTTAGGGCCAGTTGCAGGAGTTATTGTGGGTTATAAAGATGGAAATTTCATATTAAATCCAACTCCAGAAGAACTATTAGAAAGCGATATTGAGTTATCTGTTGCAGGTACAAAAGATGCAATTATGATGGTTGAAGCTGGTGCTAATGAAGTTAGCGAAGAGACTATGTTGGAAGCTATTAAATTTGGACATGAAGCAATTAAAGAGATAATATCTTTACAAGAGGAGTTTCAGAATATCGCAGGTAAAGAGAAGCTTGAGGTAATTGCACAAAGTTTTAATGAAGAAATAGTAAATTATGTAAATCAGTATAGAGATAATTTAGAAAAAGCTATTTTAACAATAGGAAAACAAAATCAAGCTGAAGCAGTTGCAAATTTAAAATCTATTGTTGTAGAAAAATATGAAAATGATAATATAGATAAAATAGAATCTGAAGAATACGAATTTAATTTATCTGAATTAAAAAATTATTTTGAAGAATTAATGAAGCAACTTGTTAGAGAAACAATTGTTCAAAAACATTTTAGGACTGATGGTAGAAAATTAGATGAAGTTAGACCAATTGCCATTGAAACAGGAGTTTTACCTATACCACATGGGTCAGCACTTTTTACACGTGGTGAAACACAAGCATTAGTTGTAACAACTTTAGGTACAAAAGAGGACGAGCAAATAGTAGATGGATTAGATGCTGAAGAGAGAAAAAAATTCTTTTTACATTATAATTTTCCACAATATAGTGTTGGCGAAATTGGTTTCTTAAGAGGTCCTGGAAGAAGAGAATTAGGTCATGGAAATCTAGCTGAAAGAGCGCTTTCATATGTTATCCCTTCAGGGGAAGATTTTCCATACACAATAAGAGTTGTTTCAGAAATTACAGAGTCAAATGGATCTTCATCACAGGCTAGTATTTGTGGTGGTTCACTATCACTTATGGCTGCAGGGGTACCAATTAAATCTGCAGTATCAGGTATAGCTATGGGATTAATAAAAGAAGGTAATGATTACGCAATCTTAAGTGATATAATGGGATTAGAAGATCATTTAGGTGATATGGATTTTAAAGTTGCAGGTACTAAAAAAGGTATCACAGCATTACAAATGGATATTAAAATTAAAGGTATTAATGAAGAAATTATGAAAAATGCCTTAGAACAAGCTAATTCTGGAAGAATGCATATATTAAACTTAATGAATCAAGCAATATCTAAGCCGAATGAATTGTCTGAAAAAGTACCTAGAATGCAAGTTATAAACGTTAATCCTAAATTTATTGCAGAAATAATTGGACCATCAGGGAAAAACATTAAATCTATAATAGAAAAAACGTCTGCTAAAATTGATATAGATGATACTGGTAAAATTGTAATATTTGCAGATTCAAAAGAGAATATTGAAAAAGCAGTATCTTTAATAAGTATACATTCATTTGAACCAAAAGTTGGAGATGTTTTCGACGGTAGAGTAGTGAGAATAACTAAATTTGGTGCATTTGTAGAATTAGCTCCAGGTAAAGATGGATTAGTTCATATTTCTGAAATCTCTCATGCTCGTGTTAAAACTGTTGAAGAGGTATTGAAAATAGATGAAATTATAAAAGTAAAAGTAAAAGAGATTGATGAGAATGGTAAAATAAATCTANGTAGAAAAGAATTTTTAGCGGGAAATCAATAGAAAGGGATTTTCCCTTTTTTGCTTTATAAAATTTATTTCGGAAGGGGTAACATGAATACTATAATAGTAAGTTTAGGATGCCATAAAAATCTAGTTGATACTGAAAACATGTTAGGTATTCTTAAAAAAAATAAAAATATAAATCTTATAACAGATCCTTTAAAAGCAGATATTGCTATTATAAATACTTGTGGATTTATAAATGATGCAAAAGAGGAGTCTATTAATGCAATATTGGAAATTGCTATGAATAAAGAAATTGGACAACTTAAAAAACTTATTGTTACAGGGTGTCTTGCACAACGTTACTCGAAAGAATTAATGGATGAAATCCCAGAAATTGATGCAATATTAGGCACTGGAGAAATTGAAAAAATAGGTAAAGTTATAGAAGAAATATGTTATAAAGAAAAAATAATCGAGATAGAAAATATGGAATTTATATGTAATGCAAGTACAGAAAGATTAATAACCACGCCTGCTCATGTAGCTTATATTAAAATAGCAGAAGGGTGTGATATGTCATGTTCATATTGTATTATTCCAAAATTAAGAGGTAAATTTAGAAGTAGATCAATCGAAGATATTATAAAAGAGGTAGAAAATCTTGTATCTATAGGTGTTAGAGAGTTTAATATTATAGCACAGGAGACTACTGAATANGGAAGAGACATATATGGAAAAAAAATGTTACCTGAATTATTAGAAAAAATATCAAAAGTAGATGGGGTAAAATGGATTAAAAACTTTTATACATATCCAGATGATTTTTCTAACGAACTAATACAAGTTATAAAAAATAATGATAATATTTGTAAATATATAGATATACCGATACAACATGTAAGCGAATCGATTTTAAAAAAAATGAAAAGAAATTCCAATTTTGAAAAAATTGAAAATATATTGTATAATATCAGAAAAGAGATTCCCGAGGCAGTTTTTAGAACTTCGTTAATAGTTGGATTTCCTGGTGAAACAGAAGAAGATTTTCAAAAATTATATGATTTCACAAAAAAATTTGAATTTGATTATGTAGGAATATTTAAATATTCTCGTGAGGAAGATACTGCAGCTTTTGATTTATCAAATCAAGTAGATGAGGAGATAAAAGATGAAAGATGGACTAAACTTNTTAATTTGCAAAATGATATTATAAATAGGAANAACTTAAAATATATTGATCNTATTTTTGATGTGATAATTGATGGAGTTTCTGAAGAAAGCGAGTTTATGTTAGAGGGGAGAACATCATTTCAAGCATATGATATTGATGGAAAAGTGCTAATTAATGATGGAACTGGTAAAGTAGGTGAAATTGTTAAAGTAAAAATAGAACAAAATTTTGATTATGATTTGTTAGGAGGTATCGTAGAAAATGAATTTACCGAATAAATTAACAGTTTTTAGAATGATTATTGTTCTACCATTTATTATATTATTATTTTTAGGTAAAAGTAATATTTGGTACTCTATTGGAGCAGGTATAATATTCGGAATTGCTTCTCTTACTGATTTTTTAGATGGATACATTGCTAGAAAAAAGGGGATTGTTACTGATTTTGGTAAATTAATGGATCCTCTTGCTGATAAAATTTTGGTATTATCGGCGTTGATTTGTTTTATTGAACTTGGGTATATTCCTGCTTGGATGGTTATTATCATTGTTATTAGAGAATTTCTTGTAACAGGAATAAGGGTTATTGCTGCATCAAAAGGGGAAATAATTCCCGCAGGCAAATTAGGAAAATACAAAACAATATCACAAATGATAGCAATACCGATAATATTATTAATTAGAAATGAGTATGTATTAGCAAATCAATTAATTATGTTGATACCAGTTATATTAACAGTATGGTCTGGTTATCAGTATGTAATGAATTCAAAAGAATACTTTAAACACTAGATTTATGGAGGATGTATATATAATGAAACTTGGATTTATAGGTGCCGGTAAAATGGCAGAAGCATATATTAGTGCTTTGGAAAAAGATAATGAAATAGTTTATATAGAGAAAAATATTGAAAGAGATGAATATATAAAATCTAAATATAGAGTAGAATCCCAAAAAAATCTATCTTATTTAATTAAGGATTCCGATTTTATAATACTTGCAGTTAAACCTCAAAATATTGAGGAAGTTTTAACTGAAATATCAAAATTGGATATAAAAATGGAAGAATTATCTAACAAAATATTTATATCAATAGCTGCTGGAATTAAAATTAAAACAATAGAAAAATATTTAAATAAGAATAATATTAAAATTGTTAGAGTTATGCCAAATACACCTGCAGCAATAAAAAAAGGGATATCTGCATATACTTTAAATGATAATATTAAATCAAGTGAAGAAATTTTTGATATTGAAACTATTTTAAAGGCAACAGGTGAAATTGTTTATGTAAATGAAAAAGATTTGGATATTGTAACTGCAATATCAGGAAGTGGACCTGCATATGTATTTGTTATGTTAAATGCAATTGCTGATGCTGGTGTGAAAAACGGACTAACTAAAGATTTAGCTCTGAAATTTGCAGTGGAAACATTTATTGGAGCATCATATTTAGTAAAACAAAGTGGTGAACATCCAGAAAAATTAAAAGACAGTGTTACATCTCCTNGCGGAACTACTGCAGCAGGCTTAGCTATGTTAGAAAAAAATAATATTAGAACAGTATTAATTGAAACTATAGATGCTGCTTATAATAAATCAATAGAGCTTGGTAAAGGGGAGTGATTAGAGAATGCGTATATTTTTTCTACTTTTAGAGAGAAGCTTAAGAATAATTGAAACACTTCTTATAATTAGAATAATATTAAGCTGGGTACTACCAGGAAACTTCTTTTATAGTATGTCAAGAGGTGGATTTTCAGAGCTTTTAAGTGATTTAGTTAAAGCGATATATAAAGTTACTGACCCGATTTTAAAACCTTTTAGGATTATAATTCCATTAGGTGGAGCAATGTTAGATATCGGACCTATTGTTGTATTTTTTATAATAAGAATACTAAGAGGTATATTAGNTTTTCTGGCTTAAAGATTGTATACTCTCTTTTTGTATTTATATTTGTTAAAAAAATATCAATCTAATAATAATTGAAAATAATGCAAATAATGTATATTTAGGAGGAAAATTAATGAAATTAAATGATATTGCAAAACTTCTTAATGCAAGTATAATAACATGTGAGGATAAAATAGATAATATTGAAGTTGATTTTGTAGGGGCTGCAGATCTTATGAGTGAGGTATTAGCATTTACGAAAGAAAATTCTGTACTACTAACTGGACTAACTACACCACAGGTTATTAGAACTGCACAAATGGTTGAATTAAGTGCTATAATATTTGTAAGAGGTAAGATGCCATTAGAGGAAACAATTAATTTATCGAAGGCAACAAAAATACCGTTATTAGTTACAAATGAATTACTATATACATCTTGTGGTAAGTTATATGAAAAAGGTTTAAAAAATTGCTAAAAGGGGTTTTTTTATGGAAAATAAAGAGATGAGAATATTAGAAAAGTATAAGTTTTTTTTTAAGGATTTAACTGCATGTAAAATAATGAACAGGATGATAATATATTTAAAAGAAGATAATACAATTGCTGAAGCAAAATCTATTATGAAAAATGAGAAAATATCTGGAATCCCAATAGTTGATGATGCCAAAAATCTTATAAATATTATCTCTACAGAGGATATTATTTGTGCGCTGGAAGATGGAATTATTGACTGCAAAATAAAAGTATTGGGAAGAAAAAATCTTATCTCTTTTAGAGATGATGATAATTTTGGTGAAATACTAGAACAACATGCAAAATATGCATATGGTAGATATCCAGTAGTAAATCAGGATAATAAGCTAGTTGGTATTATTACAAAGCATGATCTATTATATGCTGTGATATCAAAATTATCAGTATTNTATCTTCACGANGAAAGAAGAAAAGAGATTTTAGATTCTCCATTATCTATATACATAAAAAACACACATAAATATAATAAACCAAAATTTGTATTTAACATAAATAATAATGATGTGAATAGTTCTGGGGAAGGATCGGCGCTTTTAAAAAATTATTTATTAGAAAAAAATATTGATAAAACATTAGTTCGAAAAATAAGTATTTCAACCTATGAAGCGGAAGTAAATGTTGTAATTCATGGTGGCGGAGTAGGAAAAATTATTGCAAATATAACTGATGACTCTATAATTGTATATGTTGAAGATTTAGGACCAGGGATAGAAAACATAGATAAAGCTTTAGAAGCAGGATTTTCTACAGCACCGGAATATATACGTAGTTTAGGATTTGGTGCAGGTATGGGATTACCAAATATTAAGAGATTTGCTGATAAACTGGTAATTACTTCAGAAAAAAATAATGGTACTAAAGTAGAAATGGTATTTTGGGTAAATGAAGTAAAATAATATAATATTAGAATAGCATCTATAAGAAAATAATTTTAGATATAATTATTACTAATTATGTATAATATAATATTCGTTTATGGAGAATAATTCTTTTGTATAAAATAGAGGATTAAATTCTTACTATGTTATATGGTCTGAGATGAGAAAAGGAGATATCATTATTTCTAAATCATAATATT
>JGI24711J26586_10002996_pt1 | contig 11567 bp, 8 predicted proteins | sample BioPla3DNA1_FD_26586 | JGI IMG/M metagenome (IMG submission 26586)
TTTGATTTAATAAATATGATACTTTATTTTCAATTTGAGTATTAAAATCAGTTTCCACTTGACTTAAAACATCCATATAATTTAAAGCAAATTTTTTATCATATATTAAAAAATTTTCTGATTTATCTTTTTTTTCAAAATCGATTTTCAAATCAATAGAACCCCTATCTATATACTTAGAAATCACTTTTCTAATATCTGTTTCTAAGAAATTTAAATAATATGGAACTCTAGTTTTTAAATTAAGGGCTTTATTATTAAGAGATTTTACTTCAACTACTATTTTATACTCATCATTTTCAAAATCACATTTTGCATATCCTGTCATACTATTCATTTTCTTCACTCCAATTAGTGAATTCAAAAAAATTAAAATATTTATCCAATGATAATATTTTAAAAATTTTAAATATAATTTCAGGTGCATTTATAAAATCGAGTTCAATCTCTCGAATTTCAAGTTTTTTCTTTAACCCAATAAAAAAACCTATTATCACACTATCCATGTAATGAACATTTGATAATTCAATTTGAAGTCTCATCCCATTTTTTAGAATTCTCTCATCCTCTATAAGATTTTCAAAAAAATTTTTTATCTCACTCTCTTTTTCCAAATTAAGTTGTTCACTCATAACAACAATATATTTTTTATCTTTTAAATATCCTTCTATTTTCATGTTTTCTAACGTTAATTAAATTAACGTTTCCACCTCCTTTTTTATTAACCATGGAAGTAAATTTAGTTATTATACAACAACCATAGCGGCAACTTTTTTATAATATCTCATTGCCGCATGATAATTAAATTTTATTCTATAAATTTTGGTGTTTTTTTATCATATGCCTGGAATCCTGTTCCAGCTGGGATTTTTTTACCTATAATTACATTTTCTTTTAACCCTTCTAGATAATCTTCCTTTCCTTCAATAGCTGCATTTGAAAGCACCTTTGTTGTCTCTTGGAATGATGCTGCTGATATAAAACTTTTTGTATTTACTGCTGCTTTTGTTATCCCTTGTATAATTGATTCATATACAATAAGTTCTTGTTTTTCTTTTTCTCTTATTTTATTTTCCTCTTCAATTAATCTTCTATCTACAATTTCGTCTTCAAGATGAAGAGATGTTTTTCCATCAATTATTTTAACTTTTTGGAACATCTGTTTTACTATAACTTCAATATGTTTATCATTAACAGTAACTCCTTGTTCACGATAAACTTGTTGAACTGATTCTAACATATATTGTTCTGCTTCGATTAATCCCTTAATTGCTAAAATATCATGAGGAGAAACAACACCTTCTATTAGCTTGTCACCTGCAGTTACAATTATTCCATCAGTTACAATTAAATGTTCACCAACTGGAATTAAATACTCTTTAAATTCATTTTCATTTTCTAAATCACGTACAATTAGTCTTCTCATCCCTTTTTTCTTTTTAGATGATATCTCTACTTTACCTGATATTTCTGTTACCATTGCTTTACCTTTTGGACTTCTTGCTTCAAATAATTCTTGTATACGAGGAAGCCCACCAGTGATATCCTTTGTCCCTTTTTCTTGTTTTAAAATTTTAGCGATAATTTCACCTTTTTTAACTTCTTTACCTTCTTCGATCATTAAATATGCTCCGAAAGGTATAATATATTCAGCTAATTTTTCTTTATTATTAAATATTACAATCCTTGGGTTAATATCTCTATGTNCCNTAGGTTTAACAGCCATTCTCTCTTTAACTTCGTATTTTGGGTCGTAATTTTCCTTTACATATAGTTCTCTATACTCTACAGTTCCTGTTACCTCTGCAATTATAGGGATATAGTAAGGATTTAATTCAACTAAAGTTGTTCTAATATCAACTTTTTCCCCTTTTTTTACTTTTAAAATACTTCCTGAAGGGATCTCATATTCGTGTTGGTTTATAATAATTTTACCAGTTTGAGAAACAACTGTTTCCTCTCCTGTAATATCATTTTTTAATGTTTTAATCTCTTTAAATTCAACTTTTCCTGCTATATCTGATTGTATTTCTGTTTGTACACTTCCTTTTTCTGCTACCCCTCCTGTATGGAAAGTTCTCATTGTAAGTTGTGTCCCTGGTTCCCCTATTGATTGTGCAGCAATTACGCCTACTGCTTCCCCTAGTGAGACTTCTTTATATGTACCCAAATCTGTACCATAACATTTTTTACATATCCCTTTTTCTAAATTACATGTTAGTGGCGATCTAATTTTTACTTTTTTTATCCCCGCATCAACAATTTCTTTAATTTTCTCCTCTGTTAATATAATGTTTTTCTTAGCTATTATTTTCCCATCTAACATTATATCTTCTAAAGGTACTCTACCATTTAATCTTTCTGACAATGTTTCAATTACTTCCCCTGCAACAACTAAATCTGATACCGAAATTCCATCTTCAGTTTTACAGTCATCTTCATTTATTATAACTTGATGAGCTATATCAACTAATCTTCTCGTTAAATACCCAGAATCGGCAGTACGTAGAGCAGTATCCGCAAGACCTTTTCTTGCTCCATGTGATGATATAAAGAATTCTAATACGTTTAGCCCTTCTCTAAAGTTTGCTTTAATTGGTATTTCGATGATTTTTCCTTGTGTATCTGACATAAGTCCTCTCATACCACCTAGTTGTCTCATTTGTCTTACATTTCCACGGGCACCAGACATTGCCATCATATATACGGGGTTAAATTCATCAAGATTTTCCATCATTTTATCTGTAACGTCTTCAACAGCTTTTGTCCAGATATCCACAGTTTGTCTATATCTTTCTTCATCGATTATTTTCCCTGCTTTATATTCTTTCTCAACATCTACTACATCTTGTTCAGCTTGTGCAATAATAGCTTTTTTTTCTGGTGGAACTTCTAAATCCTCAATCCCTACAGTTATAGCTGCCATTGTACCATAATGATATCCGAAATTTTTAATAGCATCCAATAATTTTGCTGTTTCTGTAAATCCGTATTTTCTATATAATTTTGCAATTAAATTTTTTAATTCCTTTTTTCCAAATGATATATTATGATTTCTCATCTCTTTTGGTAACATATCATTAAACATTAATCTACCAGCAGTTGTTTCTAAGATCTCACCATCAATTCTAACTTTTATTTTAGCATGTACTTCTATTTTTTTAGTATCATATGCTAGTCCAACTTCTTCACGAGTTGAAAATATTTTTCCCTCTCCTTTTGCACCTTTTTTGTCTTTTGTCATGTAGAAACATCCCATTACCATGTCTTGTGACGGTACTGCAATTGGTTCCCCATTAGATAATGCAATAATATTTGTTGGTGCTAACATAAGTAATCTTGCTTCCATAATTGACTCTGGTGATAAACATAAGTGTACTGCCATTTGGTCTCCATCAAAGTCAGCATTAAATGCTGTACATACTAGCGGATGAAGTCTTATTGCTTTCCCTTCAATTAAAACTGGTTCAAATGCTTGAATACTTAATCTATGTAGTGTTGGAGCTCTATTTAATAATACAGGATGATCTTTTATAACTTCCTCAATTATCTCCCAAACACGATCATTTTCATTTTCTACCATTTTTTTAGCATTTTTCATATTTGTAGCAATCTCTTTTTTTACTAGTTCTCTCATTATAAATGGTTTATATAATTCAAGTGCCATTTTTTTAGGGATACCACATTGATTAATTTTTAAATTTGGTCCTACAACTATTACAGATCTACCTGAATAGTCAACCCTTTTTCCTAGTAGATTTTGTCTAAATCTACCTTGTTTACCCTTTAACATATCAGATAACGATTTTAACTCTCTATTATTTTGTGTTACTACCGGTTTACCTCTTTTACCATTATCAATTAGAGCATCAACAGCTTCTTGTAACATTCTTTTTTCATTTTTAACTACAATTTCTGGTGCATGTATATCCATTAATTTTTTTAATCTATTATTTCTATTTAATACTCTTCTATATAGATCATTTAGGTCAGAAGTTGCAAATCTTCCACCATCTAGTTGTACCATTGGTCTTAAATCTGCAGGAATAACAGGTAAATTTTCTAAGATCATCCATTCAGGTTTATTTTCTGAATTAATAAAATCTCTTACTATTTTAAGTCTTCTTACAAGTTTTTTTCTTTTTTGTATACTTGCAACTTCTTCAAGTTCTTCTTTTAATTCCTCTTCTAGTTTTGGTAAATCTAATTTTTGTAGTAATTTTAAAATTGCTTCTGCTCCCATAGCAGCTTCAATTTTATTACCATATTGAGATTTATTTGCTTTATATTCTCTTTCTGTTAATATTTTACCTCTTTTAATTGTTGGTTCAGAAGAATTAATAACAATATATCTAGCAAAATATAATACTGATTCTAATTCTTTTGGACTGATTCCAATAATTAAACTCATTTTATTTGGTGTCCCTTTTGAGTACCAAATATGTGCAACTGGTGCAGCAAGTAGAATATGTCCCATTCTTTCACGACGTACTTTTGATCTAGTTACTTCAACCATACATTTTTCACATTTTAATCCTCTATATCTTATTTTTTTGTATTTTCCACAAGAACATTCCCAATCTTTAACCGGACCAAATATTCTTTCACAAAATAAACCTTCCATTTCAGGATTTAATGTTCTATAATTAATTGTTTCAGGCTTTTTTACTTCTCCAAAAGACCATTCTAAAATCTTTTCTGGTGATGCAAGACCTATTTTTATTTTATTAAAATTTTTTATACTCATAGTTCTTAAGAAGCCTCCTTTTATTCTTTATTATTTAAATATGTAAGAGAGTATTCATTGATTCCATCATCTTTTTTAGATTCTTCACTAATATCTATTAATTCACCGTCAGTATTAAATAATTTAATATCTAAAGCTAAACTTTGGAATTCCTTAACTAAAACTTTAAACGATTCTGGAAGATCTGGTTCTGGCATCTCTTCACCACGTACAATCGCTTCATATGTCTTAGTTCTACCTGTAACATCATCTGATTTTACCGTTAACATCTCTTGTAGAATATGTGACGCACCATAAGCTTGAAGTGCCCAAACTTCCATCTCTCCTAGTCTTTGCCCACCAAATTGAGCTTTTCCTCCAAGTGGTTGTTGTGTAACAAGAGAGTATGGTCCAATAGCACGAGCATGCATTTTATCTTCAACAAGGTGATGAAGTTTTAGCATATACATATAACCTACAGTTACTGGACTGCTAAATTGTTCCCCTGTTCTTCCATCAAATAATATAGATTTTCCATTATAATTATATCCTGCTTTTTGTAACCATTCTTTAACTTCTTTTTCACTTGCACCATCAAATACTGGTGTTGCAATATATTTTCCTAATTTTTTAGCAGCAAATCCAAGATGCACTTCAAGAACTTGTCCAATGTTCATACGGCTTGGAACCCCCAACGGATTTAATATTATATCTAAGTGCGTTCCATCTTCTAAAAACGGCATATCCTCTGCAGGTAATATTCTTGATACAATCCCTTTGTTTCCATGTCTACCCGACATTTTATCCCCAACAGTTATTTTTCTTTTTTCAGCAATATATACTCTTATAATTTTATTTACTCCAGCTGCTAATTCATCTGTATCTCTTGATAATTCTAATACATCAACAACTGTTCCTTTTGCACCGTGCGGTAATCTTAATGATGTATCACGTACATCCCTTACTTTCTCACCAAAAATAGCTCTTAGTAATTTTTCTTCTGCAGGTGGTTCAGTTTCACCTTTTGGAGTTGTTTTTCCCACAAGTATATCTCCATTACTAACTTCTGCACCTATTCTAATTACACCATTTTCATCTAAATTTTTAAGCGCTTCTTCAGATACATTTGGTATTTCTCTTGTGATCTCTTCATCACCTAATTTAGTAGTTCTTGCTTCTATCTCATATTCTTCAATATGAATTGATGTAAATACATCGTCTTTAACTAATCTATCGCTTATTAATATAGCGTCTTCGAAGTTATACCCTTCCCAAGGCATAAATGCCATTAAAATATTTCTACCTAAAGCTAAATCTCCACCTCTAGTTGATGGTCCATCTGCTAATATATCGCCACGTTCTACTCTGTCTCCAAGATCAACAATTGGTTTTTGATGTAAACACATAGCTTGGTTAGATCTTTCGAAGTTTAATAATCTATATACTCTTTCTTTACCGTCATCACTTTCTACGACAATTTTTCTAGCATCTACAGCTTTAATAACACCAGATTCTTTTGCCATAATTACAGCTCCAGAGTCTACAGCTACTTTTCTTTCCATACCAGTACCTATAAGAGGTGCTTCTGTTCTTAGTAATGGTACTGCTTGTCTTTGCATGTTTGATCCCATTAGTGCACGGTTAGCATCGTCATGCTCTAAAAACGGTATTAGTGCTGCAGAAACTGATACTACTTGTTTTGGTGATATATCTAAATAATCAATTTTGTCTATTTCCACCGATACTATTTCGTCTCCATATCTACAGATAGCTTCCTCAGTTGTAATTTGTCCATTATCATCAATTATAGTATCTGCTTGTGCAATAAATTTTCCTTCCTCTTCATCTGCTGCTAGGTAATGTATCTCTTCTAAAATAGCCTTACCATTTTTTACTAATATATAAGGTGTTTCTATAAATCCATACTCATTTACTTTTGCATAAGTTGCAAGTGACCCTATTAATCCAATGTTTGGACCTTCAGGTGTTTCAATTGGACATATTCTTCCGTAATGCGAATTGTGAACGTCTCTAACTTCAAATCCAGCTCTTTCTCTAGATAATCCACCTGGTCCTAATGCAGATATTCTTCTTTTATGAGTTAATTCTGCTAAAGGATTACTTTGGTCCATAAATTGAGATAGTTGTCCACTTCCAAAAAAATCTAAAATAATAGCATTTAATGGTCTTGTATTTAAAAGCGACTGTGGTGTTGAGCTTACTGAATCTTGAATAGTCATTTTTTCTTTAACCATTTTTGCCATTTTAAGTAAACCGTTTTTAATTTGCATAAGAAGTAATTCACCAACCCCTCTTACACGTCTATTTGATAAGTTATCAATATCATCTGTAAGTCCCTCTTCGTTATAAAGTTTTCTAACATATTTAATAGTGGAAATTACATCATCTTTAGTTAGATTTAATTCCGATAAAGGTACATCTATTTTTAATCTTTTATTTAATTTATATCTTCCAACTGGCGCTAAATCATATCTTTGGTTATTAAAAAACATCTGTTTTATTAATGATTTCGCGCTTTCTACTGTAACTAAATCACCAGGTCGTAATTTTCTAAAAACTTCGACAACAGCGTCATCTTCATTTAAAGTTGTATCTTGAGTTAATGAATTTGCAATTATTTGGTCTTCGGGTTTTACTTCCCAATAATTAATTTTATCTATTTTTAAATCAATAAGTTTAATTATAAACTCTTCATTTATAAGTTTTTCTGATTCAAATAAAATTTCACCAGTATCTTCATCATAAATATCATCTTTGACAAAACTACCTTCTAATTTTGTTCTTAGTTCACTTATTAAATCCTCTGTATTGACATATTTTTTATAGTGTTCTTTTAAATTAAGCTCTTTGATTTCTAAAAATTCATCTAAAATTTCAGTATTACTTTCAAAAAAACCAATTGCCTTTAAGAAAACACTTACTAATACTTTCTTTTTTCTATCAATTTTAACATTTAAAATATCATTTTTATCTGTTTCAAATTCAAGCCATGTTCCTCTATATGGGATAATTCTACCTGCATATAGATCTTTTCCAGTTTGAATATTTATCTCTTTGTTAAAAGAAACACCAGGTGATCTATGCAACTGAGACACAACAACTCTTTCAGCACCATTTATTATAAATGTGGCTCTATCTGTCATTAATGGTATTTCTCCGAAATAAACTAATGAATCGTTCATTTCGCCAGTTTTTTCGTTTATAAGTCTAAGATTTACTTTTAATGATACTGAATATGTTTTTCCACGTTTTTTACACTCTAATTCATCACTTATTGGAAATTCATTTTCTTGTAACTCATAACCTAAATACTCTAATCGCATTTCACCGGCATTTGATGATTCAATGGGAAAAATTTCTCTAAAAGCTTGTTCTAAACCTTTATCACTTCTTAAATTCATCTTCTTATTATTTTGCAAAAAATCTTCATAAGAATTTAATTGGAATTCTAAAAAATGAGGCATTTCCCCTCTTTCTTTAATATCTCCGAAGTAATATCTAGATATTAGCCTTGTCATTTGCAACACCCCTTATTTAAATATTTAATATTTTATAAATTTTGATTATAATTAATCTAAATATATAAAATATTAACAATGTTTTTTTAAAAAAGATCAAAAAGACACTCTCTATTTAAAGAGTGTCTTTTAATTCTATTTGATTAAACAATTATTTTAATTCTACTTCTGCTCCAGCTTCTTCTAATTGTTTTTTAATTCCTTCAGCTTCGTCTTTAGAAACTCCTTCTTTTAATGGTTTTGGTGCTCCATCAACTAAGTCTTTAGCTTCTTTCAGTCCTAAACCTGTTATTGCTCTAACAACTTTAATAACCTCAATTTTTTTAGCTCCTGCTGCTTTTAAGATTACATCAAATTCTGATTTTTCTTCTTCAACTGCTGCTGCTGGTCCTGCTGCTGCTGGTCCTGCTGCTGCTACTGCTACTGGTGCTGCTGCTGTTACTCCAAATTCTTCCTCTAACGCTTTTACTATTTCTGATAATTCTAATACAGTTAATTCTTTAACCGCTTCAATAAATTCTTCTTTTGTTAATTTTGCCATTTTATTTTCCTCCTGATTTTAATTTATATTTTATTATTTTTTTGAAATCGCATCTAATGTTCCAACAAATTTTCTTGTTGTACCTTGCATAACATTTAACATGCCAACAATTGGTGATTGCATTCCTGCAAGTAATTTAGAGATAAGAACTTCTCTAGTTGGTAAGTTAGCTAGCGCTTCAACATCGTTTTTGCTAATTTTTTTCCCTTCTAGATATCCTGCTTTAATATTTAAAATTTTATTTGTTTTAGAAAATTCAAATGCAATTTTAGCAGGCGATACTAAATCGTCATATCCTATTGCAAATGAGTTTGTTCCTTTTAACATATCGTCAAAATTTTCTGTAATACCGGCTTTTTCCATTGCGATTTTCATTAATCTGTTTTTTGCAACTACATATTCTACACCAGTTTCTCTCATTTTTTTTCTAAGTAAAGTATCTTCTGAAACTTTCAAACCTTTATATTCCATTATAATTAATGTACTTGATTTTTTTAATTTCTCAGTCATCTCTTCTATAAATCTTTCTTTATCTTCTTTAGTCACTTTTTTCACCTCCTCAATATTTTTAAAAAAAATAAAAACCTCTGACCAATAGACAGAGGTTTAGAAATATATTATATAAAATAATATAACTATTTAATCTAAACCTCGGTAGGATTTAATAACCTACTGTCTTTGGTTCTATTTTATTCTTCAATAAATTTTTGTGCTAATATTGGATCAATTTTTACACCTGGTCCCATTGTTAAAGATAAAGCAATTGTTCTTAGGTATTGTCCTTTTGAACTAGTTGGTTTCAATCTAATAACTTCTTTTAAGAAAGCTTTAAAATTTTCAACAACTTTATTTTCTTCAAAGTTAGCTTTTCCTAGCGGTGCATGTAATGAACCTAATTTATCAATTTTAAATGCTAATTTACCTTTTTTAAATTCTTCTACAGTTTTAGCTACATCAGTAGTAACTGTTCCAGATTTTGGATTTGGCATTAACCCTTTAGTACCTAATATTTTACCTAATCTACCTAATTTTGGCATCATGTCAGGTGTAGCAATAACTAGATCGAATTCAAACCAGCCATTTTTAATTTTTTCAATATACTCGTCTGCTCCAACATAATCAGCACCAGCAGCTTGGGCTTTTGCTTCATTTTCACCTTGAGTAATAACAAGTATTTTCAATTCTTTCCCTGTACCATTTGGTAAAATAACTGTACCTCTCACTTGTTGATCAGCATGTCTTGGGTCTACACCTAATTTAATAGCTATCTCAACAGTTTCAGTAAATTTTGCAGTGTTTGTTTTTAATACTAAGTTTAAAGCTTCTTCTGGTGAGTAAACTTTACTAAAGTCATATTGTTTTATAATATCTAAATATTTTTTACCTCTTTTTTTAGACACTTTATTCCTCCTTCTGTGGTTATACGAATTTTATTCAACCACTAAATTTTAAATAAACTAGATTAGTCTATTATCTCAATTCCCATGCTTCTAGCACTTCCAGCAATAGTATTCATTGCAGTCTCAATATTTGCAGCATTTAAATCTGGCATTTTAGTTTCTGCTACCTCTTGTAATTTTGCTTTTGTTATTTTCGCAACTTTTGTTTTTTTACAATTATCTGATCCTTTTGTAATATTTGCAGCTTTTTTTAGTAAATCAAATGCTGGTGGAGTTTTTAAAATAAAAGTAAAACTTCTATCTTTATAAACACTAATCTCAACTGGTATGATAAACCCAGCTTTATCTTGTGTTTGAGCGTTAAACGCTTTACAAAACTCCATTATATTAACTCCATGTTGACCTAATGCTGGCCCTACTGGCGGTGCAGGGTTAGCTTTACCTGCAGGTAATTGTAGTTTAATTTTTCCTACTACTTCTTTTGCCATTTTAAAAAAACACCTCCGTAATTATTGTGGTTTTAATGATTATTCTCCCACTTAAAACAATTCCTAATTTTCCACTCCGTCAAAGTCTACTTCAACAGGAGTTAGACGCCCAAAAAGTTCAATCATAACTTTTACTTTTTGACTTTCTAAATTTATATCAGAAATTTTCCCTTGACTTCCGCTAAATGCGCCTTCTGTAACTGTAACAGTATCTCCTACAGCATAAGGTAAATTGTATTTAACTTTCTTTTCAACTTCAATTCCTATTTTTTTAAATAAAGATTCTACTTCTTCCTCTTCTAATGGTGTAGGTTCGGAACCAACACCTACAAATCCTGTAACACCTGCTGTATTTCTTATTACATACCAAGCATCACTATCTACTCTATATCCAATACTTTCAATGTTTTCTTCCTTCTCCACCACCATTTCAAGCATAACATAACCAGGGAATAATTTTCTAACAACTTTTTTCTTTTTCCCATCTTTTAACTCTATGTTTTCTTCTTCTGGAACTATTATTCTATGAACAATATCTTTTAATTTTAAAGTTTCAATTCTTTTTTCAAGATCAGTTTTTACTTTTTTTTCATATCCAGAATATGTATGAATGATGTACCATTTTTTTACCAAATTATTATCAGACATTAAAAATTTCCTCCTAAATACTATTTAATAAATTCTATCAATTTATTAAATATTACACCAAAAGCTGACAAAAATAAAGCAACAAAAATTGAAAATACTATTACTAGCAAAGTAGAGCTTTTTATTTCTTGCCACTTTGGCCAAGTTACTTTTCTTAATTCATCTTTTACACTATCTACTCTTTCTAAAAATTTTTCCATTACTGCACCCCTTAATATAAAAAAA
>JGI24711J26586_10002997_pt1 | contig 11560 bp, 9 predicted proteins | sample BioPla3DNA1_FD_26586 | JGI IMG/M metagenome (IMG submission 26586)
CCGTGGCGACACTGAAAAAACTGAATGCGAGGATTGTCGAAGAACAGAGAGGGCGACCCGCCACCGATCCCTACTACGGTGCACCGACCATCATTGTCGTCATCGCAAAGAGAAGTAGCGGCGCTGCGCTTTACAACGGCAGCCTAGTGCTTGGCAACTTGATGAATGCCGCGCACGCGTTGGGTGTCGAGTCTTGTTGGATTCACCGTGCAAAAGAAGTTTTTGAACTTGACGAGGGCAAAGCGCTTCTTGAACAGTGGGGTCTCGATGTCGATGAGTACATCGGTATCGGCAATCTGGCGCTCGGTTATCCGTCAGGAGATTATCCCGTGGCGGAGCCTCGCGATGCGCGCCGCGTCATAAAAGTCTTGTAGAAGTCATGGGCAAAATGAGCTAACAAGTTGTTTAAAAGAGGTGATGACCATGCGCGATCACGAAAAATCATTCCTGCTTGCCGTCAACGGAACACTGATGCGCGGTTTGGAACTGGAGCACAATATGCTNGAGAACGGTGCCTCATTTGAGAGCGAGGCGAGAACGTCACCCCATTATCGTCTGTGGAGCATTAACGATTCGTATCCGGGAATGATTCGCGTCGATAGTGAAGATCCCGGTGCGGCGAAAATCGACGTTGAAGTGTGGCGCGTCCCTGCATCGGGACTTGCGCACATTCTCGCGGGCGAGCCGCCGGGTCTTGCNATCGGAAAAATCGAACTTGAAGACNGACGCTTTGTCTTTGGTGTTCTGGCCGAGCCGCTGACCGTCAAAGGCATGCGAGAGATCACTTCATTCGGCGGCTGGCGCCGTTACATGGATGAGAAGGAAAGTTAAGCGTCACTTTCATCTAGCTTCGGTATCTCTTCGACACTCAGCGGTATCTCCGCAAGGTTGAGGTTGACGTGACAATAGCCGAACGGNCTGTCATTGAGGTAATTCTGGTGATAGTCTTCTGCTGTGTAGTAATTGCGTAGCTTGAGAACTTCGACGACGATCGGGCGCTCATAGTCTTTGCGTCGAAAATCGATGTATTCGCACACAGACTTAAAATCGTCCATAGTCTCGACATAGACGCCGGAGCGGTACTGCGTTCCGATGTCGTTACCTTGGCGATTTTTTGTCGTCGGGTCGATCATCCGGAAAAAATGAGCCATGATCTCACGGAGCGTGAGGACATCGGCGTCGTACGTCAGCTTGACCGTCTCCGCATGCCCNGTCGTTCCACTGCAAACTTCTTCGTACGTGGGATGTGGCGTGTTTCCGTTGGCGTAGCCTGTCTCCGTCNCCAAAACACCTTCTCCGAGAATTTGAAAATAGCGTTCAACTCCCCAAAAGCACCCGCCCGCAAGATAAATTACCCTCTTATTCATACATATTGTTTTCTTGNTATCACGTATTTGTCACAATTGTTCAACTTCATTATGTTTCGATTCTACAACTACGCATTATAGTTTGGTTGTAGCAAAAAGCTACGACAACACCTCTTCATACGTCTCCTCGATAAGGGCTCCCAAGGAGCCCTTATCACTTTTTCGGGAAAATTGATTAAAGAGTGATCAAACCTGCTCGTTATCCGTTCAGTTGGGCAAGTTTTTCATCGCGAACGCGATTGACATTCCAAATCACTTTCTCGATATCAATCGTCATTAATTTACCGTCCCTATAGAGGATACGTCCATCAACCATNGTTAACGCGACGTCGGATGCGTTTGCATTCGTGAAGAGACTCGTGCCGTAATCGTACATGGGTTGGAAATGGAACGCGTTCATATCGACGACGGCTAGGTCGGCACGGAATCCGGGTTCGAGCAGTCCCGTGTCCTCGCGTCCCTGTGCCAGCGCACCGTTTCTCGTGGCAAAAGTGAGAAGATCACCGGTCGAGAAGAGGAGAGGGTCTCGGTGTATGCCTTTAGCGAGATACGATGCCAAGGTGACCTCTTCGATCATGTCGAGATTGTTATTGCTACCGGCACCGTCCGTTCCGATCGTCACGCGGATGTCATGATCGTGCCAGCTTTTCACATCGGCAAGTCCGCTACCGATTTTAAGATTGGAAGAGGGCATATGGCAGAGCGTGACACCTTGGTCGCGNAGCAGGTCGTAATCTTCTCCTTCGATAAAAATCGCGTGAGCGGCCGTTGTGGGCACATCAAAAAGTCCGAGNTCAGTGAAATACGCTGTCGGTGTTTTACCGTGGAGTTCTTTGCATTGTTCATGTTCTTGTTCCGTTTCGGAAAGATGGACGTGCATACGGAGTTCATTCCCGCGTGCATAGTCCGCGATGGCTCGAACGAGGGCGGGAACGCTCGTGTACTGAGCATGAAGCGAGGCGTTGGCGATAACGCGTCCATCCGACGTTTCCGCATCGCGACGCATCTGTTCCGTTTCTCTGTACCAAGCCGTTTCCTCGAGGACGGTCGTGTCGTCACCGGTGAGACCGTTGGAGAGACTCGCCTTGATGCCCGTTTCCATAACGGCACGAAAGACGCCCTGAATGCGCATATACATATCTGTAAAAGAAACCGTTCCACTACGGAGCATTTCTGCGATTCCGAGCATGGAACCCCAGTAGACATCTTCTTCCGTGAGAAGCGCTTCAAAGGGGAAGATCCTCTTATAGAGCCAGTCGGCGAGCGGCAATTTTTCACCGTATCCGCGTGTCAGGGTCATCGGAACATGAGAGTGGTTGTTGAAAAAACCTGGAATAAGCAGTTTCCCCGAGCCGTCGTACACTTCATTCTCACGCTTTTGAGCGTCCGTCAGATCGCAATTGCATGGTTCAATAGAAGTGATGAACGCTCCGTCAGTGCGGACATTCATGTTTTCCTTAGTTTCCCCATCGGAGTCGATGATGGCAATATTGTAAAATAACATCGTCATTCCCTTCCTTCGTAAAATATTTTGTTATGCGAAACGTGTTACATGCGCAAAAGAACGCCTTCAATCAGTGCGCCGAGTTTGTCGGCCGAGGCGCGTGCGACGACACCGACCTCCTCATCGGAGAGAGGTTGATCGAAGACGCCTGCCGCCATATTTGTAATGAGTGAGAAACCCAAGACCTCCATCCCCGCATGGCCGGCGGTCAATGTCTCCGTGACGGTCGACATACCGACGGCATCACCTCCGAGTACACGGATTGCACGGATTTCGGCGGGTGTCTCAAATTGTGGACCGGGACAATAGTAGTAGACTCCTTCATGTAACTTGAGGGGCGGTGCCAGGGTTGAAGCTACTTCAAAGGCCAATTGGCGCAGACGAGGTGTATAAAGTGTTGATACATCGAAAAAGCGACTGCCGAATTCTTCTAAATTGGGACCCGTCATCGGGCTTGCGCCTTCGAGTTTGATATGGTCCGAGATCACCATGATGTCGCCGACGCGATAGTTGAGATTCACGCCGCCAGCGGCGTTCGTGACGATCAGTGTTTTGACGCCGAGAAGCGACAGGACGCGGACGGGAACCGCGAGCTCCGTATAAGAATACCCCTCATAGAAATGAAAACGCCCCGACATGATGACCGCGGGACGCCGACCGAGGTGCCCGAAGACGAAATTCCCGGCGTGTGATGGATTGGTCGATAGGAGAAAGCCCGGAACATCGCTGTAATCGATCTCGGTACGATGTTCCATTAAGTCTGCGATGCCTCCCAATGAGGAACCGAGAATGATGGCTACTTCAGGTTGGATGGAAACTCTCTTCTGAATGGCTTCCGCTGCAGTTTTATAGCGCGCAAAATCAGGTTTTACAAGCATCGTGATCAATCTCCAACTTCTACGTCCGGGCCGGGATCAGTAACATCCGGTGCCTCCGTTTCCGGAGGTGTCGCGTGTAGCGGACAAGGCATACTGGGCGCATTGCCTTTCAAGGAGTCGAAAAATTCTCTGGAGGTTCTTGTGCAGTACTCAGTCGGCAATTGACCGGATTCGGCACAAACAGTGCGCGAGACTACATTATCCGACATAGCAAAAGGCTTGACAGGCAAATTCTCATGGATCTGGAGCATGACATCTTTCCAGATCAGAATAGGACAACGCGTATCGGTCTCATTAATCTCCGTACGTCTTCCGTAGGCGTTGTCGAACCCATACCAGACGGCTGCGGTGTAATACGGAGTATATCCGGCGAACCAGCGATCAACGCGTTCATCGGATGTACCTGTTTTTCCTGCTGCTTTTTGTCTCCCGAGCTTTGCGTACGGACCGATCCAGTTGGCGTTTTCCAATGTGTCGACAAGCAAGTTCGTCATGATGTCCGCCGTCTCCGTCGAGAACACTTGATCAAACTCCGGCTTGTGCTCGAGAAGAACATTACCTTCTGCATCGAGGACGCGTGTGAACAGGTAAGGTTTTGTGAAGAGGCCGCGACTTGCAAAAGCAGAGAAGGCACCCGCCATTTCAACCGTTGTCATGCCCTTTGCGAAACCGCCAAGCGCCCCTGCCGGTTGAGGTTCGTTCATCCGATCGATCCCCATCCGTTTCAGGTAGGACAATCCGACCATCGGCGTAAGCATGTTTGCGTAGACTTCGACAGCCGTCGTGTTCAGCGAGTTGCGAAGCGCCCAGCGAACGGTGACAGGACCGTAGTGTCTGCGGCTGTGGTTTACCGGCCATTCCTTTTCGGGATTTTGCGGGTCTAGATATTTAGGCTCATCCATCAAAATGGTTGCGGCGGTAATGATGCCCATATCCATGGCGGGACCGTAGTCAAGGATCGGCTTGATGGATGACCCGGGTTGTCTGTACGCCTGTGTGGCGCGATTGAAGCCGAGATTTGTTTTCTTTTCACCGAATCCGCCGACCATCGCGACGATCTGTCCAAGAGAGGAGGGGTCATTCGAGATGACGGTTATGCCGGCTTCCGGCATCTGGGGCATATCGGGGAGTTTATCATAATTNACGGAGAACAGCTCTTTTTTCTTGAAGCTCGCTTCCGCCATGCGCTGGATCTCGGGATCGAGTGTCGTCTCGATCGTCAATCCGTGTTGGAAAACGGCCGTGTGAGCAAGCCGGCGTGAGTACCCGCGCTGTTTCATCAATTGATCGATGACTTCGTTGATCACGGCATCNACGAAATAGGAGTTGATCTGTCCCGAACCTGAAGTCTCGTCAAGCGCACGGAAGTCGAGNTCGCGATTGAGCGCTTCCTGGTACTCGTCTTCNGTAATTTTGCCGATCTCGAGCATCTTCGCCAGTGTTATACGCATACGCCGTAANGCATTGCGCCNTCCGTACTCTGTTGCCGGATTATAGATAGAGGGTAGATTAGGAATACCTGCGAGGAAGGCNCATTCAGCCAAGTCAAGTTTTGAAATGTCTTTCCCGAAGTATGCTTTCGCGGCTGACTGGACGCCGACATATCGGTTACCCATGGGCACCATGTTGACGAACAGTTCCATAATCTCGTCTTTGGAGAGATTTTTTTCAAGCTCAGTTGCCCGCTCCCATTCCTGAATTTTTCGTTGGGCGGAGCGTTCATTTTCGCCTGACATCATTTTGACGACTTGTTGCGTGATCGTCGACGCGCCGTGCGTGTCACCGCCTAATGTGAGGAATACATTGCCTATTGCGTTCGCAATGCGTTTCGGATCGATTCCGCTATGTGTCTCGAAGCGTTCGTCCTCGATCGCGATAAAAGCTTCATCGAGATAAGTCGGTTTGACAACCGAAATAGGCACATACTCACGAAGGATATTCTGAGAACCTGTAAGGATAGCAGCCTGCTGCCCGTAGCGATCGTATATGTACGTTGCGTCGTACGTCTTTCTGATGTCGACAATTTCAAGGGGTTGAGCCGTCGAAACATAACCGGACAGCATGCCTAATCCCGATCCGCCTATAAAGGCAATCGTCGCNAGGAGAATAACCAATACGAATAAGAGTCCCTTGCGGACACCCGACCATAGCGCTGCCGGAACCGATACGACCGANATGCTTCGTGTGGGGCGTCCGACAGTGCGTTTGCGCAACTCACGTTTACTTTTTTTGAATTTTCTGCTTTGGCGAATGGAAGCAGGGAGAATGGACGTGTTTCGAACTTTCGATGCAGGTCTTTGANCGAACCGCGTATTATCGCTACGGCTANTCGGCTTTGGTGACGGCACGGTACGCTTGACGACTTGCGTGTTTCGGCTCAACGTCTCAGAAGTAGCGTTTCTNCGCGGCGCACGACCGCCGGCGTACTGCGGTCGGTTCTCCTCTCTTGTATCGCGCTTTTGTCTTTGGTCTCGCNCGTTCATAAATCCGGTTTTCCGTTAATATAGGAATTCAGTAACGCCATTTTATCATAGGTTGNGAANTCCTGATAAAAATAGNCGCGTCAAGCCCCCTGTCTCACTTGAATTNATCCTCAGTTTCATTTAATGTTGATTCAGCAGATGAGAAAGCTGCAGGCGATGTCAAATGCAGTGGAATCTGTTTCGTATCCAANGATGAAAAGAGGTAACTGAATATGAGAACTTGTCCAAATGGACATCCCGTTCCCGACAATGCCGTGTTCTGCACGACATGTGGAGCGCGTATGCCCGCCGCATCTCCAGGGTACGGGCAGCCGGCGCAAGGGCAACCTTACATGCACGCTGATCAAGCACCGCCCAACCAAGGGTATCAGCAGGCTCCGCAGTACCAACAGCCCCCGTATCAGCAGGCCCCGCCATATCAACAGCCGCCGTATGGACCCCCGCAGGGTGGTATGCCGTTGACAGGTTTTCGCGGTGAGGTTCGCTCACCCGGAATGGTCATTCTCCTGAGCATCATTACTTGTGGTATTTACTCACTTATTTGGATCTACTCGGTTTCAAAAGAGATGAACAACGTGCTTGGGGTACGAGGCAACGAAGCCGCAGTATACTTTCTACGGACTGTTGTGCGGTATTTTCACACTCATACTATGGTCACAGGTCGATGATGCGCTCGTCGAGATTGATCGCAGGAGAGGCATTATCTCGTCGAAAAAGTTCCTGACGTGGCTACTGCTTACCATCTTCCTCGGAGTTGGCGGGTTTGTCATGATGTATGATGTGCAGTCGCGTCTGAACGCTCTCTACGAAGGCCGTTACTAATCATTCACAGCGGTCAGTCCGACGAATTGAAGAATCAGTTTTGAACGGGCGGCACCACTGCGCGGCGTCGCCCGTTGTGCTCAAATAGCAGTTCGTCTCGTATTTGCTTAGTGGGAGAAGACTTGTCGTATGAGTGCGATAAGCTTTCCCCACACGGAGTTTTCGTTGTAGAGCATGGGTTCCGTGTGCGGGAAGAGCAGAATCATCCGGATGACGTAGACAATTAAATAGAGCGCGGCAAGCGAGAAAAAGATAATCTCGGTCGCACGCGGTGAAAGAGGTGAATGGAGCTGCTTACCTCTTTTTTTTGCGACAAAGCGTGCGATCGCAAAGGTCGGGATCACTACGAGCAAAAGCAACGTGATAAAAATGAGCGGGTGCATGCGCAATGCGTCCAAGATTTTTCCATGAAGCAAGAGTTTTACGGCGCGCGTGCTTCCGCATCCTGCACAAGGGATTCCGAATATCGAGGAAATGAAGCATGACGAGCCTAACAACTCCGCAATCAGGAGAAGGAAGAGTGCGAGCACGACGAGAGGCTTCAACTTGTCGCGACTTGTTTTTGTATTTGAATCATTTGAATGCTGATTCTGCTCGTCCATGTCATTTCTCATTCTATCTGTCGTGACTTCGTTCGTACCGCTTGTCGTGTCCGGCGAATGAGGCGGTCATGCTCGCTCTCATTATCGCGCCAGACGAGTTTGTGTTTCAACCATATGCGCAAAAATGCCGTTTTTCTCCATTAGCTGAGCATGTGAACCCTTTTCGACGATCTCACCCTGATCAAGCACATAGATTTTATTCGCATGGCGAATCGTTGAAAGTCGGTGGGCGATGATCAAGGTCGTCCTGCCTTTTGACAGACGCTCAATGCCGTGCTGTATGATCGCTTCCGTTTCTGTATCGATATGAGAGGTCGCTTCGTCGAGGATGAGAATCGTGGGATTTTGCGCGAGTGCCCGCGCAAAGGAAATCAGTTGTCGCTCTCCGGCGGAGAATTCACTGCCACGCTCGCGTACCGGTGTTTGCATTCCTTTGCCGAGACGCGCGAGGAAAGCGCCGCCGCCGACTTCGATAAGTGCCTGTCGGGCATCCTCAGAGCTGATCCAAGGTCGATTGAGCGTGATGTTCGATTCGACAGTCCCTGTGAACAGGAAAGGTTCCTGCGTCACGATCGCCATGTGGCTGCGAACCGACTTTTTGTTTAGCGTTGTCAAGTCTTTCCCATCGATGAGAATTCGCCCTTCATCGGGTTGGTAAAACGAAAATATGAGGTTCATCACAGTCGATTTGCCGGCGCCTGTCTGTCCGACAAAGGCTGCGGTGACGCCTTGTGGGACATTGAAACTGACATCGCGGAGGACGATCTCATCTTGTTTGTAAGCAAAGGTGACATGCTCGAACGATACAACTCCGTCTACATGTTCGATGATTTCGCCCGTATCGGATAGTGCTTCGCGGTCGAGCAGTTCAAAGATGTGATCCGCCGCACCTCGCGCGCGCTCCAAATTCCCCAAATGCTGCATGGCGCGATTCATCTGCGTGAAAAAGCGAATCATGTAATCAATAAAGAGATAAAGATGACCAATCGGCACGATACTGATTTCGAGGATGTTGCCGATGCCGAAATAGAGAAGTGCGAAGGAGAGCATCAAGTAGTTGAGTGATTCCGTGGCATTGTAACCGCTGTAAGAATGCAGACGCGTCATTCCAAGTCCGTTGCGGAAGACATCGTCGTTTATTTCACTGTAAGCGGCATACATCGAGCGTTCGCGATTAAATGACTGGATGACTTCGATGCCTTGAATGTATTCGTTCATACCGGCATTAAGCCGACTGATTCCTCTTCTGGCATTGCGACTGTACCGAAGCGACTTCCTCTTGAAATCGCGAAACATGAAGAAGAGAATTGGGAACGAGAGCGATGCGATGAGGAACAGACGCCAGTCAACCGACAGCAAACCGAACAAAATGCCTAGGGCGAAGACACCTGCCATCAGGAGTTGCGAGAGAACGGTATTGAAGAATACTCGAACGGCTTTCGTATCGTTGGTGATGCGCGAGACGACCGTTCCCGCCGCCAATGTATCGAAGTATGAGACAGGCATGTTCTGTACGTGACGCATCACTTGTCGTTGCATCACGACGGAAATACGGTTGGATGCCGTCTGGTTGGCGATGCTTCCCGCATAGCGCGTCGCGAGCGAGAGAAGTACGGATAAAGCGTAGAGCACGATGATCCAGATGAATGTCATGTAATCGCGTGCGCCAACGCCCACGATGATTTCTCCGTCGAGAATGCGTGAGAGCAAATAGGGACCGGCAAGATCGAGTCCAACCGTCAAGATGGTGAGAAGGAGCCCGCCGATAAGAGGGCGGAGTGCGTATTTGGCATATCCGAACAGGCGGAGAAAACTTGCTTTCGACTTCGTATTGTTCTCAGGGTGATTCGTGTTTGTCATGAGCGCACCTCCTTTCTCCATAATGTCGTCTCTTCCAGTTGTTGCTTCTCGTACTGTTCGCGGTACCAGCCGCCGGCTGCCATCAACTCTTCATGTGTTCCGCGCGCTACGATACAACCGTTCTCGAGAACAATGATTAAATCGGCGTCACGAATGGCTGAGAGTCTGTGCGAACTCACGAGCGTCGTTTTACCGGCACGTTCACGGGCGAGCGCGGCGAGGACATTTTTCTCCGTGATGGCATCGACTGCAGAGAGGCAATCGTCGAGGATGAGGACTTCAGGATTGGCGAGCAGGGCGCGAGCGATGGAGATGCGTTGTTTCTGACCACCCGAAAGCGCAATGCCCTGTTCACCTGTCAATGTATCAAGTCCTTCAGGCAAAAACTCGATGTCTTTCTCGAAGTCGGCCGTGGCGATGGCTCGGTCAAGTGTCTCTTGCGGGATGGGGAGAGGTTCGCCCTTTTTGTTCTTCCGGCCTTCGACTGTTTTGACGATTTCACGGTAGCTTTTCTTCCAGAAAGCTTGTTCAGAGGTCTGCTCCTCCTCACTGAGAGGCCAACCCTCACGGTTGAGGTCGGCCCCGAGAAGGATGTTTTCCAGCACAGTCAATGAGAACAACGTGCTTTCTTGTGGGACGTATCCGATTCGTCTGCGTATGCTCCTTCTGTCGTAGAGTCGGATGGGGAGATCGTTCAGACGCAGTCTTTCCGCCGGAGCCGGCAAAGCACAATCTTGAACAGTTGAAGTGAGATCGCCCTCCTGCGGATAAAACCGAAGAATCTGTTTGAGAAGAGCCGTTTTACCCGATCCGACGCGTCCGACAACGCCGAGCGTCATTCCTTGTTTGACGGTAAAAGAGATGTCTTCGAGGATCGGCTTTTTTTCTCCTGGCCAAGAAAAGGAGAAGCGGTCGAATGTGATGTCGCCGATTTCTTCGCAGATGATGGCGTCCGGAGGATCTGAAATTTCTTCACGCCAGTCCCAGATCTCTTGAATGCGCTCCATCGAGGCGGAACCCGATTGCGAGGTGTTGATAAACTCGCCCATCGCAATCATCGGCCATGAGAGCATGCCGAGATAGAATACATGCGTCATCAACTGGCCGATCGTGATGGCGCCCGTTTTGACCAGATTGGCTCCGAGGATCATCGCAATGACAAAAGAGGTTCCCTGTACAAAGCGTGAAGCGGGCACAAACAGGGCATCGAGTCTTGCGACTTTAAGGTTCTGCCGATAGAGCTGATCCGCGCGTCCCTCGAAGGTTTCCATCTCCTGTTCTTCCAAGACAAACGCCCTCACGACGCGAACGCCTTGAACGTTCTCGAGTACGCGGTCATTCATCTCGTCGAATGCCTGTTGAGCCAGATCGTATTCGTGGTATAGTTTTTTGCCTATCAGCTTCGAGGAGAGAATCAGGAGCGGATATGGGAGTACCGTGAGCAGCGTCAGTAGCCACGACCCGCTGATCGCCATGATGCAGATAATTGAAATTTGATATAGAGTCGCGTCAAAAAGGAGCATGATGCCAAAGGATGCCATCTCGCCTATGGAACTGACATCGTTCGTCGATTTTCCCATCAGGCTCCCGGTCGAGTGTGTCAGAAAGAACGGGGCATTCTGATTGAGTATCTTCTTGATCGTCTTTTGGCGCGCAACCAACTCGGAGACATCAAACGCTTTGATGAGATAGTACGACCAAAGAAAACCGGTCACGTAATACAATGCCGTTAAAACGAGAAGCATCGCGACGTAGACAAGAAGCGATGTAATCGTCAGTTCATCGGCGATAATTCGGTCGGCAATAAAGCCGGCAAACCAAGGCGGCGCGACAGCAATTCCGTATGATAGCGTAATCATGACGGTAGCAATCAGATATTCTTTTGAATACTTATCTATGAGCCACTGAAATTGTCTTTTCAGGTTTTTAAGCATATGATTCGGATTTCGTCCCCTCGTTATCTCATATTTGCCATCACTTTATACCAGTAATTCACAAAGGAGGTCAAACGGTGAAGCGTCTGCGCGCAAGGAACCGCAAGTGG
>JGI24711J26586_10002999_pt1 | contig 11558 bp, 8 predicted proteins | sample BioPla3DNA1_FD_26586 | JGI IMG/M metagenome (IMG submission 26586)
CCCGGCTGATGTCGGAAACAGCAGCGGGATGGTCATCTCCTCTCTTTCCGGTCGCGCCGCCGTAGCCGCGAAAGCCGCGTCTTTGACGGGAATTCCGGTTGACAAGAGTGACACCCGCGTGATAGAAGCCGCAAAGAGGATAAAGGAGCTTGAGAGCGCCGGATATGTCTTCGACGCTGCCGACGCCTCCCTTTCCCTCGTTATTATGGAAGCTTTCGGGGAGCGCCGCCGCTACTTCGACATCGTCCGTTATCAGGTAATGATAAACGAAGGCAGCGAGTCGGGAAGCGTAATACTTGACCCCGAGATAATCGCGCAAAGCAGCTGCGACTCGGAGATTTACCGCTACAATAACGCCTGCTCCGCCATCGTCAAGGTGCGGGTTGGAGATGTTTACTCCGTCACCGCCGACGAGGGCAACGGTCCCGTGAACGCCTTCGACCTCGCTCTGCGCAAGGCGCTGACTCAGTTTTACCCTGAGATAGCCGAGATGAGACTTACCGACTATAAAGTTCGTGTGCTTGACAGCTCGACCGCGACCGCCTGCGCCGTCCGGGTGCTTGTCGAATCAACCGACGGACGCTCTTCCTTCCGGACCGTCGGAGTGTCGCCGGACGTCGTCGACGCTTCAAGCCGCGCGATTTCCGATTCCATCGAATTTTTCCTGATGAACAGAGAAAAGGAGCGAATGCCGTGAATCTTCCGAACAAACTCACCATTTTAAGGATTATTTTAGTTCCTTTCTTCATGTTTTTTCTGCTCTTTCCCGTCTTCGGCGACACCGTTTCCCGCATTGTCGCGGCGGTGATTTTCGCACTTACCGCGCTTACCGACCTGCTTGACGGAAAGATAGCCCGCAAATATAACCTGATAACCGACTTCGGCAAGTTTTTAGACCCGCTTGCGGATAAGGTAATGATAATTTCGGCTTTTATCTCGCTGATGGTGATAGACCGCGCCGAAACCGGACTTGTCATTGCGCTTGCGATAACGACGTCGCTTACCGTTTTCCGCGAACTTGCGGTGTCGGGGCTGCGGCTGATAGTCTCGTCAAAGGCGAATGTCGTCGTCGCCGCCGCATGGCTGGGCAAGGTGAAGACCGTTACTCAGGTCGTCGCCGTATTCGTCCTGCTGCTCGAGCCGGTGCTTCTGCCGTTCACAAACCCGTATATCTCGTATGTCCTCTTAGCTGCGACTTTGGTGATAACGCTCTGGAGCGGCGCTGATTACTTCCGCGCGTATTGGAAACATATCGATCCGAGTAAATGAACCGCAGAAAATTTACATTTACGCTTTTAAAAGAATCCTGCCGCAGTTGATTTTAACCTCTACCGATGATATAATCATTTTTATAAGTTCAATGCGGCGACTCCGATAAATCAGCGATCGTCAAGACTTGCCATATATTGACAGATAAGCCGCCGCGACGCAGGATATTTCTTTCGCCGCAGCGGCTTTTTTCAGACTCGTCGTCTGTGGAAATCACAATAATGCCGAATTGAAAATTGCGCGGAACCAAAAAATCATTGTGAAAATCAAACTGAAATTTTACGAGGCGGGAAATGAAGAAAATAGAGCTTAATGGAAATCAGCTGAAACTTATAGCAATTATCGCGATGACAATAGACCACATCGCGGACCTTTTTTATCCCGGTTTTCCCGCGCAGCCTTTGCCCGTCGCGATGCACGTGATAGGACGGCTGACAGCCCCTATAATGTGGTTCTTCGTATGCGAAGGGTTTTATTACACAAGAAATGTAAAAAAGTATATGCTCAGAATGTTTATATTCTCCGTCATATCGCATTTCGCATACTGCTTCGCGTTCGGCATTAATCCGATCCCTTTCAGCACGGGGATTTTTAATCAGACGAGCGTTATGTATCCGCTGTTTATTTCCGTTGTGGTGCTCTGGCTGCGTCATGAAGAAAAACATATAAATAAATATTTGAAACATCTGATTATTTTCGTGCTGATCTGGAGCGCATTCCCCGCCGACTGGAGCTGCATCGCGGTTCTGGCGATCATTACAATGTATGAAAAGCGCGGAGATTTAAACGCGCAGATGAAATTTATCATCCTTTGGGTGTTTTTATACGGAGTTATTTCCTTCTTCTTTGTCAGCAAAGTATACGCGCTGGTGTCGATCGGCGTTGTTCTGGTTTATCCCGTTTTGAAATTGTATAACGGCGAAAAGGGGAAAGTCGGGTGGATGAAATATTTTTTCTACATCTATTACCCGCTGCATATGGTCATCATAGGAGTTCTGCGGTTATTGATGTATGGGAATGAACCGCTGCTGTTTTAAAGCGGATGCCGAACGGAAATATAAGTTTCAGTATGCGCCGGTTATTGCCGGTTCATGTCTGTGTTTATGCGGCAGCGGGGAAAAACAGAGATTTCCGGCATTTATCAGAGAACACCTTGAAAATAAGTAAGTTGAACAGGAAAAAAATATTAAAGCGAGGTATACCCATGAAATCAGGAAGTCACGATTACAGTTTCCGAAACCAATATTTCTGCGCGGTACCGCCGTTGACGCCTACCCCGAACGCACGCGGAAGCGCCGCCGTATGCCAAATAGATGACAGCTGGGAAATCATCGTTCCAGCGAGCGATTCCCGTCTGGTAAGATACTATGCGGACGACCTGAGCCATTTTTTTGCGGATGCTTTCGGGGTGTCTCTCCGTATTCGCTATGTGAAGAATATTCGGTCATATATCGATAATCCGTCCGGGAAGATTATACTGATACAGGAATCGGACAGGGCGGGGAATCCCGTAATGTCGGATATGAAAGCCGCGTTTCACCTGCTGGTGGCGGACAGTTATGTTATCGTAACCGGAAAAACCGAAAGAGGAACCGCGAGAGGGGTATATTATCTGGAAGACAGTATGCGTCTTCGCGGGGAATGCAGTCTCCTTACGGAAGACAGCGAACACGCGCCGCTGTTCTGCCCCAGAATGACCCATTCGGGTACCGAACTTGACACCTTTCCCGACAATTTTCTGGAAGCCTGCGCCCACGCCGGTATGGACGCAATCATAGTTTACGCCGGACATCCGGACAGCCACCTGCACGGATTTGAAGACCCGGAGGCGCTCTGGCCGGGAGCCGGTCGGGGATATTGTGATTTTGCCAATCTTGTTTGGCGCGCGGAAGGTTACGGACTCGATGTATACGTATACAGCCATATACTTTGCGATGTACATCCGGATGAGCCGGAAGCGGAAGCGTATTATGAAGCGTCTTTCGGCAAACTGTTTAAAAGCGCTCCCGGAATCAAGGGACTGATTTTTGTCGGAGAAACCTTTGAATTCCCGTCCAAAGACCCCCATACTTCCGGTGTCCGCTGTCAGTTGCAGCCAAAAGACGATCCCCGCGTATCGCCGGGCTGGTACCCCTGCTATGATTATCCGCAGTTGCTTTCGCTGATACAGAATACCGTCCGGAAATATAACCCCGACGTAGATATTGTATTCTGGACCTACAACTGGGGATATGTTGATAAAGAAGCAAGACTCGCGCTTATCGAAAATTTACCGAAGGATATCACTCTGCAGGTAACGTTTGAAATGTGGGAATCCTTTATAGGCGTAAACGGAAAGCGATATTCTATCGACGACTATTCCATTTCTTTCCCGGGTCCGTCGCAGGTGTTTATCGACGAAGCGGAAAAAGCGAAAGAGCTGGGTATCCGGCTGTATACCATGGCAAATACCGGCGGAAGGACATGGGACAACGGCGCCTGTCCGTATCTTCCGGTACCGCAGCAGTGGCAGAAACGGNATGAAGCGCTGTGCGCCGCAAACAAGGAATACGGTCTTATAGGACTGATGGAGAACCATCATTACGGCTGGCTCCCTTCTTTCCTCAGCTTGTTTTCCAAAAATGCGTTTACTACAAACGGTCTGCCGAATGACGAAATGCTCCGGCAGATCGCCGCGCGGGATTACGGCTCGTGCGCCGACCTTGCGCTGCGGGCATGGGAATGTTTCAGCGAAGGTATTTCCAAAGTGATCGCGGCTGGTGTTGATCAATACGGACCTTATCGCTGCGGACCCACATATCCGCTTTTATTTGATCAGACGGCGGCGGAACTGCAGATTCCTTCCGCGCCGTGGGCGTGGCATAAAGGCGGAAGTATCTGGAATCCGGTTTACAACGATTCGGTTTTCCCGAACTATGAGAACACCGTCATGCGGTACCGCCATGTAAAAACGGTGAAGGAGCATTTTGCCCGCGGCGTAAAGTTGCTGGAAGAAGCGGCGGAAACAATTAAGGTGCCTTTTGGAAGCGAAGTGTCCCGCCAAATAGCCGTGGCAAGATTTCTTTTATGCACATATGTGACGACGGAGAACGTTATAGGATGGACAATGGCGAAAGCGCTTCTGCTCCGCGGGGAAAAAGACATTCCCAAAGACGGAATGCGCGCCGTCAGTGAAACGCTGGGCATAAAGAACACACCGGCAGAACTTACAGAATACATGAAGCAGATCGCGGCGCAGGAAACCGAAAACGTCGCGGCTGCGCTAAAATGTTGGGGAGAAGACAGCAGCATCGGTTTTGAAGCCTCGATGGAATACGCATTCAACGATGTCTTTGCCGAATGGAAAAATGCGGAAACCGAACGTTCATTGCAAAGGCTGGAAGAGTGGCTCGGCAGGGGTGATGTATTATAACTGCGCATACCCGAAACATATAGATCCAAGCAGGTGATCCCTCCCATGTTCAATAAAAGTTATATAAAAATTAACAAATCAAAGCATTTTACCGTTATCTTTCTCGGTATAATATTATTGTAGTTTGCGTCATGTTTGATATTTTTCTTGCGAACTATCATTTATTTTTGATTTTATTATTAATTCTATATATCCGCAACAGCCGAATTAATCAATTCTAAACTCTTATTATTTTTTCTTTATATTGTTGAGCGATTCCCGACGGAAGTCAAACGGGAAGAGGTTATATACAGTGTTTTTAAGACCCGCAGGCGGCAGCGGGTCAAATCGTATTGCTTCTGTTTTTCGCTTCATCATATTTTTATCGCCCCTGTTTTCCCGCGTAGATGCCGATACGAAATTTTTGATACCGTGTAACTGCGCAAGATATGCTTGTTGTTTTTGCATCGTCTGCGCAGCGGAAAGGAAAGGACACTATTATGAAAAATTCCGGCAAATTATCAAGAGCGCTGACAATTATATTGGTTTTAGCGCTCTTCCTGCAAGGCGTTGTCTTTGCCGCCGACTTGCCTTTTATCGATGTGTCGCCCGAGGCGTGGTATTACGCCGATGTGAAGACGGCGTATGAGTCGGGACTTATCAATGGCCGTTCGGCGACCATTTTTGCCCCCGACGAAAACATGACATACGCAGAAGCCGTAAAGTTGGCAGCCTGTATGCATCAGCTGAAAAATGACGGGAAAGTAACTCTTACGACGGGGGAGCCCTGGTATGCAACTTATGTTGACTACGCAAAGCTGTATAAACTGATAACCGGCGACCTTGACTGGGACGCCAAAGCTACCCGCGCCGGATATATGCAGATATTTGCGCAGGTGCTTCCCGATTTGTCAGACACTCTCAATACGATAGCCGACGGCTCGATACCCGACGTTCCGATGAGCCATAAGAACGCCGCGGCAATCTACAAGCTGTACCGCCACGGTATAGTTCAGGGTGTCGACGAGCTGCACAACTGCAATCCGGAAAGCAATATCAAGCGCTCTGAAGTCGCGGCAATCCTCACCCGCATGATGAACGAAAGCAAGCGCATCAGCTTCTCGCTCGGCGGCGAAAGTCCGACCGAAGAATTAAAAATCGCGGAGCAGCCGAAAGATCAGCGTATGACCAAAACTCCGACCGAAAATCTGACTTTCTCTGTAAAGATTTCCGGCGGCAAAGCCCCTTACACCTATAAATGGTGTTATCAGTATGAATCTGAAAAGATTGAAGAAAAATCTCAGAAGACATCGGATAAAACAAACAGCATCACCCTTTCGGTAAGCGACAATAAAGGCGTTTTCGCCATCTGGTGCGTTATAACCGATGAAGAAGGCAAAACTGTCACATCTGAAAAAGCCAACGCGCTTGTTTCGGAAGGAGTATTTTTCACTGAGCATCCCAAGGATCAGCAGATGACTAAATCTCCGAGCGAGAATCTTACTTTCTCGGTGGCAATTACCGGCGGTGAAGCGCCATACACTTATAAATGGTGTTACAAATACGGTTCCGGAAGCGTTGAAACAAAATCTCAGACGTCATCGAATAAAACCGATAAAATAACCCTGAATGTCGTTGACAATAAGGGTGTGTTCACTATCTGGTGCGTCGTGACCGATTCTGCCGGTCATACCGCGGAATCGGGGATTGCGAGCGTGATACCGAAAGCCACGGAAAAGCTGACCATAACGCAGCAGCCCAAGGATGGGCAGATGATCGCTGCCGTTCAGGAATTCACCTTCACGGTGAAAATTTCCGGCGGCAAAGCCCCGTATACCTATACATGGGAATACTTTTACGGGAACGGCTCTTATGCAACAACGAATCAGGAGACGGACGAAAAAACCAACAGCACAACACTTGACGTATTACAAGAAATGATCGATAAATACGGTAATTTCAAAGCCGTATGCGTCATTACCGATTCATCGGGGCAGTCGGTCACTTCATATAAAGCGACGGTGGAGGGCAGAGTCTATACTTTGTATGTCACTGAACATCCGAAGAACCAGATTCTGACCGGCGACTGGGATTATTTCGATTTCACCGTCAAAATTGAAGGCGGCAAGGCGCCGTATACTTACGAGTGGTGTTACCGGTATGGGGGCGAGACATTTGAAAGCAACACATACACATCAAATGATAAAACCCACACCGCTACTTTGTTGGTAGATATGCAGGAACTTGTCTATTACCACGGCGTATTTACCGTTTTTTGCAGAATTACCGATTCATCCGGTCAGACCGTAAACTCGAAATCGGCGGATGTGACAGATGCGGACATTCTGAAAGTCACAAAGCATCCCAAGAGCGCGAAACTGGAATGGAGCTTTGAATTTTTCGGATTTACCGTAGAAGTTTCCGGCGGATACGGTCCTTATAAATATGAATGGCGTTACTGGTATAAAGGCCAGCGGGGATATAATTATAAAATCAATGAATCATTTTCAAGAACCGACGAATTGGAAGTGGGAATTGACGAACGGGATCTCTATGGCAGCGAGCCTTTCACCGTTTATTGCATCATTACCGACGGATCGGGTCAGACCGTAGAATCGAATAAAGCGACCGTAACCTTTTGATGTGTTAAAACAAAGGAACCCGCCCCACGGCGATAAATTTTGGATAAATACTGCATAGCAAATTACGGAGCTGCGGCAAAACTCAAATCTTGCCGCAGCTCCGGTTTTTATATTGATTTTTCAACTATTGATTGTGTCTGTCGGGTTTTCGCGGAATATCTCATTCCTTCCCATCGGCGATAAGGTTCGGTACTTCAAGCGCGGTCGAAACGGAATGCTGCGCTATCTCCTCCGCCGTAACTTCGCGGCCGAGGCGGTTCGAGATGTAGATTCCCTCCTGAACAAGCTGGGTCTGAAGCGCGATTTCCCTCGTCGGAAGCAGTTCGCACTTGCCCTGAAGCGCGGCTATGAGGTGGATCTGGCTGTTGTCATACATAGCCATCTCCGGATAAACGGTGTGGTTGAGATAATCGAACTGCGAAAGGTCGAAGGTGGTGTCAGACTGAATGTCTTCCATAGCTGAATGGAAAGTGAGCGGAGACATCGAAAGTCCGCCCTTTGAGCCGCAGATTATGCTTGACGGGAAGGGACGCGCGTAAATTGCCCAGCTTTCAAGGATATCCATCGTAAGTCCGCCTTCATATGTCGCGTATCCGGTGCCGAGCTCTTCAACGTTATATCCGGAAATTTCCCGGCGCTTTTCGTCCATCGGCAGCTTTGCGTAAACGCTGCCGCAGACTCTTTCAAGCTTCGGGATACCGGTAAGCCAGAGCAGTTTGCTGATGTGATAAACGCCCATGTCAAAGAGGGCGCCGCCGCCGGCGGTTTTGGTGTTTACAAATTCCTTGCGCGCGTAACCGTCGACATAGGGACGGCCGCGGCGGCGGAATCCGTAGCTGCGCATGTGATAAATCTCACCTAACATATCCGCTTCGATAAAGCGCTTGGCCGCCTTCGCCTCGTTTGAGTAAATCATGGAGAGCTGAATGTGCAGCTTGCGGCCGGTGCGGACGGAGCAGTCGTACATCGCCTTGGCGTCGGCGTAAGAGCCGGCCATCGGCTTTTCGCAGTAGACGTCCTTTCCGGCTTCCATCGCGGCTATCGCGACCGGGGCATGCCAGTTGTTGTGAAGGCAGATGTCGATCAGGTCGATATCGGGATTGGCGAGCATGTTGCCGATGTTCGTGTATCTTTTCTTTATGTTGAACCTGTCGGCGACGTCTTTCAGCCGGTCCGGCAGTATTTCGCAGACGGCGACGACTTCGGCGTCCGGGGTCTGGTCACGGTAGCAGGCAAGATGGCTTTCTCCGATAATGCCGCAGCCGATAAGTCCGATTCTGATTTTTCCCATTTTTTTACCTCTTTTCATTATAATACATTCGGTTTTTCCCCGATATGATGATAACACATTCCGCATAATTTTGCAAGAGTATAAAGCGATTTTTCGGCGAAATATTTAATTATGCCGCCGAGGTTGACATTTCGCCCGCTTCGTTGTATAATAATAGTGTATATCTTATGAAAGGAAAAACATGAATGCCCCGTTATAAAGCTGTTATTTTCGACCTCGACGGTACTCTCTGCTATACTCTCGATGACCTTGCAGCCTCAATGAATGAGATGTTAGGCATACTCGGCCACAAGAAAAACACCGAGGAGGAGCTGCTTCAAAACATAAATCACGGCGCGCGTACCTTCGTTTTAAAATCGCTGCCGGACGGAATCGATGAATCATCCGCCGAATTTGAAAAAGCCTTCGCGCTGTATGACGCGCTTTATTATCTGCATTGCGCCGATAACGTCCGCTTTTATGACGGCATGGAGGAGACGATTTTCCGGCTGAAAGACGCGGGAATTAAACTCTTTGTTCATACCAACAAACAGGACGCCCCGTCGCATAAGATTCTCACACATCTTTTACCGGAAGGCACCTTCGATATGATTATCGGCGCCGGCATCTTCAATGTAAAGCCTGACCCGGAAGCGTCGCTGCATATAGCCTCGGAGTTTGGACTGTCACCCGAAGAAGTGGTTTTCTGCGGCGACAGCGACGTCGACATGAAGACCGCCCGCAATGCCGGAATGTTTCCGCTCGGAGTCGCCTGGGGCTTCCGCCCGAAGGAGGTACTCATTGAAAACGGCGCCGAACTGATTGCGGAAAAAGCCGAAGATATCGCAGATTTCGTGCTTAACTCTTGAATCTAATTCCCCGAATTTAATTAACCCAAATATAAAATAAAGGAGAATAAAGCAAATGAAAGCTTACGGAAAAAAGACATGGCTTATCCCCGACTGCTACCTCGACTCGGTTTCAAAGATCACCACCCCTTCTCACGAGGCGATATGCGTAATCAATACCGGCGACAAAGACGCCGAAATAAAGCTTACCCTTTTCTTTGAAGACCGCCCGGCGACCGACGCTTTCTCATCGTTCTGCGGCGCCCGGATGACGCACCATATCCGGCTCGACAAGCTCAAAGATGCCGAAGGAAACCTCATCCCCCGCGACGTCCCGTATGCCGCCCTGGTTGAGTCCAATGTGCCGATTGTCGTGCAATACAGCCGTCTCAATACCTCCAGCCCGACCTATTCTTTGATGACGACGATAGCTTATTACGAAGACTAAAATTATTTTATATAAATAAGTGAAAGGAATAAAACAAAATGAAACTGCCGTTCAAAATAGATTTAAAGGGTAAGACCGCCGTTGTTACCGGCGGCGGCGGAGTGCTCTGCTCCGAGTTTTCAAAAGCGATAGCCGCCTGCGGCGCAAACGTCGCGGTATGTGACTTAAGGCTTGACGCCGCCGATAAGGTAGCCGACGCTATAAAGGCGGACGGCGGCTCGGCTATTGCCGTTGAGGCAAATGTCCTCGATAAAAAGTCGCTCGAAGCGGCGCGGGATGTAATCCTCGAAAAATTCGGCGGGATAGACATTCTTTTAAACGGCGCCGGCGGCAACAACCCCAAAGGCACCACATCAAAAGAATATTTCGACCCGGAGGATCTTTCGGAAGAAGCGAAGGATATAAAGACTTTCTTTGACCTCGATCCCGACGGCGTCAGTTTCGTTTTCAACCTCAACTTTTTGGGAACACTGCTGCCGACGCAGGTCTTCGCCCGCGAGATGCTCAAGCGCGAAAAACCGGTTATCCTCAACGTAAGCTCGATGAACGCTTTCCGTCCGCTGACGAAGATTCCGGCGTATTCCGGCGCAAAGGCGGCGGTATCCAACTTCACCCAATGGCTTGCCGTTCACTTCGCAAAGAGCGGGATGAGGGTAAACGCAATAGCTCCCGGCTTCTTCATCACCGACCAGAACCGCGACCTGCTGCTGAAACCCGACGGCTCGCTGACCCCGCGTTCGGAAAAAATACTCAACCACACCCCGATGGGGCGGTTCGGCGAAGTTTCCGATCTCATCGGCGCGGTGCTCTGGCTGCTCGACGATAAGGCCGCCGGTTTTGTAACCGGTGTGGTCGTTCCGATCGACGGCGGATTCGCCGCTTATTCCGGAGTTTAATATATAGAATTTTTATATAACAAGGAGTAATTACATGATTCCGAACATTTCTCTTGCTTCATATTCATTCCACGGACTTCAGGGACAGGGAAAGCTTGACGTTTTCGGCTATCTCGACCTGCTTTACTACCGTTACCGCGTAGAATATGCGGATATCTGGACGGGATTTACCCCGACGACCGACGAAAGCTTCATGAAAAAGATCCGCGAAGCGATGGACGAGCGCGGCATCAGCCTTGCCAACCTCTGCATCGACGGTCCCCACCTCTGGGAGGACGACGAGGGCAAGCGCAGGGCGCATAAGGAAAAGATGCTCGAATACCTGAAGGCTGCCGAAATCCTCGGCGCGAAGACCGTCCGCATAGACTTCGGCGGCGATATGTCGCCGATGCCCGACGAGGCTTTCGAATATATCGTAAAAACCTTCCGCGAGTATTGCAAGATTTGCGGCGAATTCGGCGCGAAGATAGGTCCGGAGAACCATTGGGGCTGGGATAAGAGCTCGGCAAACCTCATAAAGGTCGCGGAAGCGGTCGATATGAAGAACTACGGCCATCTTTTCCACTTCAACGGCTTTATCGGCGACGACCTCATTCCCGGCACTGAATACGCGCTGAAGTACGCGATGCACACTCATGTGCCGGCAAGCACCATGCCCGACGCCCGCGAAATCATGCGCCGCCTTGCCGTTAACGGCTATGAAGGGACATATTCGGTAGAGCATCACTCGGGCGAGAACGAGCTTATCCGCGTAGACTGGCAGCTCGGCTGCGTCCGCGAGTTCCGATATGAGC
>JGI24711J26586_10003000_pt1 | contig 11549 bp, 5 predicted proteins | sample BioPla3DNA1_FD_26586 | JGI IMG/M metagenome (IMG submission 26586)
GCCAAAATTGTGGGGGAGCAAAACATCATGGAATTAAAAAAGCCCTCCTTGGGCAACGACGATATAGCTTATTTCTTAGAAATGGTTCCGGGCGCATACTTCTTTCTGGGTTCATATAATCCGGAAAAAGGCCCGATGTACCCGCATCACCACCCCAAATTTGATATAGACGAAAGCGTCCTCTGGATCGGTTCCGCCGTTCTGGCTCAGGCGGCCTTCGATTTCACTGAAAGCAAATAAAAGGAGTTCTAAACATGGAACCAGGTTAACTCCTGAATATCTCGCCTGCTATGCTTTCTCATGCCTGGTATTTAGAAGAAGCATTTGGCGAAAAAATGAATTTGGACCGTTCGGAGATGAAAAAGCGATACTTTTGTATCCTTCTCAAAAGCAAAACTTCAGAATTTCACAGACCCGGTGGCATATTTCTATTGAAGATTTACAGGATGTAGAGATACTTAGAAAACGTAAAAATTTATCCAAAAACGAGTTATCATCAATGGTATTTGCTAAAGAGATGTGTTTGCATTATATAGCTCGCGTTGTCATTGCTATAAAAGCCCCCACTGTGTCATCCTGAGGGCGAAGCCCGAAGAATACTGCCAAAAAAACTAATATTTGTAAAATATTACAGTACATTGCAGGATCGTGCCGTTTTTTGTCGTAATTAATATGAAAGAAAGACTGAAAACTGCTCTGCAACTTGGTGATCCATTTATTTTCAGGGTCTTTGTCCCATGAATCGGCACTGTGACCTAACTTCCCACCCCAGCCGGTCCCAGGTAGTGATGGCTGTCCTAGTATGAACTTCCCGAAAGCCAGCTTTGAGCAGCGCTCTTTTTACATTTTTTCCGCTTATTTTAGTAAGACGGGGAGTCATGCACTTCAACCTCTCCGAATAGCAGCTGGGGTTCTTTTTCAGGCAATTGCTTTCCTCGTATTCTAAAGCCTCCAGGAACCCTGTAATGGCTTCCCTGGTGTTCTCTAGGGCCTCTTCCACCGTCTTTCCTTCAGTGATGCACCCCGGCAGAGCAGGAACGGTAACCGTATAACCCCCTTCCTCCTCGTTATACTCGAGGAGAACATTAAACTTACGTAACAATCTGCATTCCCCTTTTCCTGTCAGGGCTTATGCATTGAAAGGCTTCTGGTATTCACTATGGTACAGGAGCTGTAAACGTTAAAAGTGTTTTCCGTGATAAAGGTGCCCAGATCTATGTCTGGAATATCAGCAACTGCCTATATTGCACAAGCTATTTCAGATTTTTTTACTAACGCGGATTAGCCAGAATAATAATGTCAAAACCACTCTCTTTCGATTAAGAGCCCAGAGACTGATTATCAGAGCTTTTTAGCGTAGAGGTCCCAGATTTCTTTGGCCGGGAGATTATCAGTGCCGGGATAAAACGACGGGAATAACGGGTACCACAGCTGTTGTGTGGAAGTTTTTAAAATTAAAAAGGAATTTGTAAATATTGTGACGAATTATAGAATGGAGAATCTTTCCAGTTGTGAAGTGCAACAGGAAACGCCAATAGCCTTAAGTGCAATATTCCGATGTCTGTGCTTTGGAATATACCGGCCTTAAAAATAATGCTTGAGCTTTGATGGATTCTTAAAGTTATTAAAAAGGGGCATTAAAGATGAAATATTTTGCCTATGGTTCCAATATGAATCCTCAAAGGATGAGGGAAAGAAAAATAAACTATACCTCAAGGATAGCTGCATCCCTTCAAGGTTATTCTTTAAAGTTTAACAAAGTGGCCTCCAGAAATCCGCTTGAAGAAGGTTACGCAAACATAGTTCCCGAGGCAAAAGGTGTTGTAGAAGGCGTATTGTATGAGATTCAAGAAGCCGATCTTAAAAATCTGGACAAATATGAAGGTTATCCTGATAATTATGATCGTCAAAAGGTGAAGGTGCTGACGGTTACAGGCCAGGAAGAAGCCATAGCTTATATTGCCTGCCCGGACAAAATTCGGGAAGGATTAAAACCGGCCAGAGAATACCTTGTCCACCTGCTGGCAGCCAAAGATATGCTTTCTGAAGATTATTATCGGAAATTGCTTTGTTACGATACCCTGGACTGATGTTTGCAGAGCTTATGGCCTTCAGTATTTCCTTATGAAGGGGGAGTGTTATACAATTTTATGAATCGAAATAAAATTTATCCTTTAAAACATGTTTCGATACGTGTGCCCTGGCATGACCGGGGGTGGAACGGCACTGTATGCAAAAATCCCAAAAAGAATAGTGCCTGCCTTATATTAAAGAACTGTGCCATGAACAGGGATGATGAACGCGAAAATCAACTTGCAGGGTCAAGAATTGACCAGCTACAGCAGGTTGACTTTCCTCCATGCGTGCGAGAACGCGGCACCTTTATGAGCGAATATCCATTTACATATTATGCTAACCACCCTTATAAAGATAGAGGGAATAAACTGTACCAACATTTTAAAGAAACACCGCTGCGCCAAGCTCCTTTTAGTGCTTCAGGTGTTCCATTTTTTTGGATGCAAAGAGATAAAGTTCGACAAAAAGCCGAACACTATGGCCTTGATCTGGATTTATCCCGTGAGCCAGAATTAGGTTTTGACACAATTTGGTTGCAGGAGTATTCTAACCAAAAAACAGTACTTAATTGCTTTTTTGAACATCTGGAGATAAATAACTCCCTTTGTTTTTTTTACGCGAAGGAAGTTCCTTTTGTGGAAACGTCAGACCGAGTGCTAATCGGTGTTGGAAGAGTTAAATATGTCGGAGATGGCGTAGAGTATGAATATGAGGCTCAAGGAGCACTGAGATCAATGCTGTGGGAGCATCAAATACAGCACAGCATCCGTCCGGACTTTAAAGATGGATTTTTATTGCCCTATCACGAAGCTATAGAGTACGCAAACGAGCATCCCGGTTTTGACCCTGCTGAAATTGCTGTCTTAACTCCTCCTGATAAAAGAATTGAATTTTCCTATGCTANAGAACATGTCTCGCACGATACGGCAATCCGTACCTTGTTAGAATGCGTGAAAAGCCTGGAGAAAGCCAGAGAACTGAAGTTGGGGAATAGGGATTGGGAGGAGCAAATTAATTGGATTCAAGCGCGAATCAACGAACTTGAAATCCTCAGAGGTCCCTACCCGGGGCTGGGATCCGCTTTAAGCGCTTTTAGTGTAGAAAGAGGTCATTTCGTAGCCAGAGAGATACTGGAGCAAACAGATGGGGAGAAAATATGGGAACACCTGGAGCAAATATTTGAACAACCAGAAAAAAATCTCTCTCACTCTTTAGCAAAATACATTACTCCCATGCTTCAGAAAAGATGGCAAATTAACAAGAAAAAACCCGAATCAAAAAAGATTGAACTGTTACAGTTGTTAAGCCGCTTTGAATTGACTATTGAACAGGCCAAAATTTTCTTTGTTGATGAAGAGAGAGAAAAGTATAAGATCAATTTATCTGACCAGCAAATGCTTGACAACCCCTACCTCATTTTTGAACAGGGAGATCGTCTCGAGGAACCGGTTAGCTTTTGGACAATAGATCTGGGAATGTACCCAAGGCAACAATATCAAGCTCCTTTACTTCCTCTTTCTGTTAATATTTCTGATCCCCTTGATCCCAGGAGAATAAGGGCATTAACCGTTCAGCAACTTTTAAATGAAGCACAAAAGGGAAACACTTTGCTTCCTCAAAAAGATTTAGTGCTTAAAATCAGAGAAATGAGCCTTTCACCGCCATGTGAAATTACCGGCGATATTTACGAGATCAGTGAAGATTATTTCCCCGGAGCGTTAGAGAAAAGTGAACTTGAGGACAAATCTATAGCTTATCAATTGAAAAAACTCTACGAGATAGGAAAGATAATTGAAGATACTGTAATCAAAAGAAAAAGTGGAAAACGTCATAAGCTGAATATCAACTGGAAAGAGGTTTTAAGCCAGCATCCTTACTATAATGAAAAAAGTGAGATCCAACAAAAAGCAAAAGAAGAGCAGGCCGCAGCCTTACAGCAATTGGCTGAATCTAGAATTTCTGTCTTGACAGGTTCGGCAGGCACAGGAAAAACAACGTTGCTTTCCATCTTATGTGAACAGGATGAAATTAAAAAAGATGGAGTGTTATTTCTCGCACCGACCGGAAAGGCCAGAGTGCGCCTGCAGGAGGCGGCGAGTAAAGCAGGTGCGAAAGCTTACACTCTGGCTCAGTTTTTAAATCAATATAATCGTTATGATGGTCGCACAGGTCGGTATGAAACCGGAGGCTACGAGCGATGCAGCCAGTATGGGACAGTAATAGTTGACGAATCGTCCATGCTGACGGAGGAAATGATGGGTGTTCTGTTTGACGCTTTAGAAGGAGTAAAACGATATATCTTCGTAGGCGATCACCGCCAGCTTCCTCCAATTGGCGCTGGAAGACCTTTTGTTGATATTGTAAATTATCTGAAACCCGATAATGTTGAATCTATGTTTCCACGTGTAGGCCAGTGCTTTGCTGAGCTAACCGTAACTCATCGGCAAACAGGTGTAAAAGGAAAAAATACATACTGGCAGGACATATTGCTGGCCAAATGGTTTAGCGGCAATCCTTTAGATAGCTGTGATGATATCATTTTTCAGGATTTGTTGTTAGGGAAATATTCTGATCGACTAAAAGTAGTATTCTGGCAATATGAAGAGGAGTTAGAAACCAAACTCAAAGAAACTCTTGTAGAAGAGTTAAACTTAAATGGAATAGAAGATTTAGAGGGCTTCAATAAATCTTTGGGTTCCTATGACGGGAAATATTTTAACGATACCAGATCAGCCGAATATTTTAGTCAGCCTCCGGCTGTAGATAAATTAGATGACTGGCAAATTCTAAGTCCGGTCCGCAGGAATGTAAATGGCACCAATGAGATCAACCGTTTATTACACAATTTGTATAGGAAAGACCTGGTTAGATATTGCTCCGGATACAAGTCAAAGTATCCTCCAAAGCTCCCAAAGCCACTGGGCAATGAAGAAATTGTATACGGTGATAAGGTAATAAATGTAAGAAATACTGAAATAAGCACCAAACGTGTTTATCCTAAAGACGGTTTAAACTACATTGCCAATGGGGAAATGGGCCTTGTGGTAGGGCAGTTTAAAAGGAAAAAAGATACCTATCAAGGGCAGCCCCAATTTACCGAAGTGGAATTTTCTTCACAAAAAGGATACAAATACACTTTTTACTCCCGAGATTTTACTGAAGAAGGTGAAGCGCCCCTAGAACTGGCTTATGCTATTACCGTGCATAAGGCCCAGGGAAGCGCTTTTAAAACTACTTTTGTCATCATTCCTGATCCCTGCTTCAACCTGTCCAGGGAAATGCTTTATACTGCCCTTACCCGCCAAAGAGAAAAGGTAATCATTTTTTTCCAGGGGAAAAACCTTTTAGAGCTGAAAAAATATACTTCGCCTGTCTACTCTGAAACCTGTTCCAGACTGACCAACCTTTTTGCCAGGCCAAGCGTAACAAAAATAAATGGGCGTTATTTAGAAAAATACCTCATTCATTGTGCCAGCGATAATACACTGCTCAGGTCAAAGTCAGAATTGATTATATATGAAAAGCTTCTAAACGAAGGATTCCATCCCCTATACGAGAGAGAACTTACTTTAGGCGGGGTTACAAGAATACCGGATTTTACCATTATTGATGATAATACCGGCAATATTTATTACTGGGAACATTGCGGCATGATTACAGATCCATCTTACAGAAAGCGCTGGGAAGAGAAAAAGAGATGGTATTACCAGCATGGCATACTGCCGCTGGAAGAAAACGGCGGACCAAATGGCACTTTAATTGTAACAATAGAAACCCCCAATCAAGGCATTTCTTTACCGGACATCGAGAAGATCATCAAACAAATCAGGGATAAATAGGGGTTTATAATTCTTCTATTATATAAATTTACCCTTGGAGGTGCGGTGATAATTGGAATTGCAAAGGATTATTGAGCAAAACAGGACAAACCACTACAAACTTTTAGTTATCGTGGACAATAATCAGCAGCACCAGAAGATAATCGATTTGTTAAAGGGCGATGGTTGGGTAGCCTATGATGTAAACGAAAGCATATTAAAAATTATCAAAGAGATTCCCAAAGAGAAGATAAAACTACGCATAGGAGATCAGATAAAAAAATGGGTAAAAAGCCTGCCCGAAAAAATAATCCTGTATAATACCAACATCCTTTATTCCCCCGAACTGGGGAAGCTTACACCCGTTGGCGCATTTAAATATAAGGCGCGGGATAGAGAAATTATCCTTTTTGTTGAGGGCCATGTTTCCGGAAATCGCATCCAATATTCTACTTACGGGCGGGAAGACCATGCGGATATGGATGTTGGCGAGCTAATCCATGTAAGATTGGAGGATATTGATGCCTAAAATTCGCGAATTGATAAATTTTGAGCCCATTAAAGAGGTTATCGATATTGATGCCATTTCAAATAGCAAAGAAATGGTGGAGAATTATGTCATCTCTCCATCTCTGGAAGAACATCTCGTTCATGTTTTCCGTGATTTGCAGAAAAGCACCCACAAAGCGCCTCAGATAGTGGGGGGTTACGGCTCTGGCAAGTCCCATATGCTTGCCTTTATTATCTCTATTTTAAAGCAGCCGCAGCTAATCCCCTGTATTCAAAACGAGAAGGTCCGGGAAGCCGCTGCAGGGATACAAAGAGACTTTGTCGTGGTGCACTGGGAGCTGCAGCCTAATGACGTCGAGTTCAGCGCTTACTTTTACGATCGTTTGGAGCTACAGCTAAAAGAGAACTACGGGATCGATTATCAAGCACCGAGTACATCAGGGGTCGTAGACCATAAGAGAGAAATATTGAAGGTGCTTGAGCTGATAAAAAGAGACAACCCCTCCCGCGGGCTGGCTGTTATAGTCGATGAGATATCGGATTTTCTGAAGCAGAAAACCAAGGAAAAAATTAACCGGGATGTTCAGTTCCTGCGCGTATTAGGACAGGCTTCCCAGGAATCTGATTTTGTTTTTCTCGGCGCCATGCAAGAGTTTGTTTTTACCAATCCCAAGTATGTAGACGAAGCGGAGAGCTTCGGCCGGGTGGCTGAGCGATTCAACATTATCACTATTAAAAAAGAGGACATTAAAGAAGTTATTGCCAGGCGCGTGCTGGCCAAAACGCCGGAGCAGTATCTGGAGCTGGAAAACCTGTTTCAGGAATATACAAAATATTTTTCTGTCCTGCAAGCAAACCTGGAAGACTATATTAACCTTTTCCCGCTGCATCCTTACGTCATACAGGTTTTTAGCGAACTTCCCTATTTTGAAAAAAGAGGTATAATCCAGTTCACCGTCCAGGAAGTGCATAAGATCCTGGATGAAGATTTCCCCTGTATGATCACCTACGATAGAATTTTTAATGAGATTGTCTCCCGGCACACGGTTAAAAACCTGGAAGAAGTTTCACCCGTGGTAGAAGCGGTGCAGACCCTGGACAGCAAAATTGATCTTCTAGAAAAACGGCACCAGGAAACGGCCAGGAGAATTGTTAATGCCCTGGGTGTTCTGAAGCTGTACGGAAAAAGCACCAATAACGGCGCCACTTTGGAAGAGCTCGCCAATACACTGCTTATACTGCCGGCCAACAGGTTAATGGAGGCGCGCGACGAGCTTGCCGTGGTATTAAGGAACCTGCGCCGGGTTACCGACGGACAGTTTATCAACAAGACTGAAGACGGTTATTTCTACCTGGACCTTGCCCTGGATATCGACTATGACCAGGTAATAGAGCGTCGGGCGGAAAACCTTCCCGACGGGGCGCTGGACGAAGAGATCTTAAGCATTTTGAAAGAACAGCTTTTGTTGGAGCAAAGCCGGGGAAACGGTGTATTTGACGATACCTGCCGCTGGCCCAGCCGTCGCTCTTTCCGGGAAGGCGTTTTTATTTATGAGCGGGGCGGTGATACTAGAAAAGAAGCCGCGGGAGAGTATTTAATCGTTTTTCTTTCTCCCCTTGCCAGCAAAAACCCCTATAAAGCCGGGCCGGGAACCATTATTATCTCCGGCCGGCTGGAGCCGGAGGAGATCAGAGAGCTTAAAAAAACGGCTGCTGCCAGGGCCTTGTTGAACGAAAATTTTCATCGGAGCATTATGCAAAAGAAACACCATATTCTTCGTAGAAAATTCATCGAGATAATGGTGAAAGCTTACCTGGAGACAGGCCAGGTGGAAACGGGAACAGAAACCAAAAGTATCAAGAGCTTGATCAGCCGCGAGTTTACCAACTTTGATGAACTGTTTTCCGAAATTAAACCTGCCATTTTAGACGAGTATTTTACCTCCAAGTACCCGCAGCATCCACGTTTTGTCCAGGCCATCTCAAGGGACAACATAAAAGGAGAGCTCTCCAGCGCCTTGAAAGATTTAATTTCCAAAGACAGGCAGCTTGAGCTCTTTTCCAGTAGCAAATCCATTTTAAACGCCCTGGATCTTTTGGATGAAGAGAGCAACATCTCCACGACAAAGAGTAAGGCGGCGGCCCGCATTCGCCAGCTGGCCAGGGAGAATCAGGGCAAAAATGTCGAGGTAAAAGCTGTTGTGGAAGAGTTTCGCCAGCCCCCCTACGGCTATGACCCCTTAATGACAGCCTTTGTCTTTATTGTACTTACTTACAACGGCGAAATAACTTTAAAGGCCACAGGAGGTAAGACTATCACTTCTTCTGAAGTGGCGGAAGTGTTCGGCAGCGGCATCGAAGCATTTACCAACATCCGTTATTTTACGCTGGAGAGCGATTTCGACATACAGCCTGTTATTGACCTCTTTTACGCTTTAGGGCTGGCTCCCGATAAGCTGAGGGCTTCCGTCAGGCGCGGCGAGGCGGTGAAGGAGTTTCGCACCCGTTACCTGCAAATAGCGGAGCAGGTAGAGACTCTTAACAAAAAGCTCTCCAGGCTGTCGCTGTATGAAAACACCCCCCTGGACGTTGAAGGCCTGCAAGCCTTTCACCGACAGCTGAAAACCTTCCCTCTTGAAGATTTTGAGCAGGTGAAAACACCTGTAGATTTTAAAAAGGTGGTTTATGAACCGGAACGGATNAATGAAATCGGCAGCGCGTATCAACTGCTACAGAAGTTGAGCAAGTTTTACGANCTTTATGCAAAAAGGCTGGAGAAAGAAATTGGCTATGCCCTGGAGATGAAAAAGATTTTAACTGACTTTCCTTCCCTTATTGAATCTGACGAAATTGCCGCCTATCTTCAGGATGCTTTTATCATATTGAGTGATGCCTCCCGCTTTCTTAAAGAGGAAGAGCTCAATCCCCTCCTGGGCAAGCTGGAACAAGCAAAAAAGAGATATATCTCCGCCTACTACAGGGCTCATGAAAGCTGCGTGGGAGAAAAAGTTGACTGGAGCAGACTGGAGGAGCTATCCAACAACAAGGAGTTCAGCAGCCTTAAGATCCTTAAAAACCTGTCCGTGTTAAACACACAACCCTTTATCAAAGCAGAAAGCGAGATAGCCCGGTTAAAAAGACTTCGCTGCACCTCCTTGCGTGTCGATTTCCTGGAGGATAAAATATTATGCCCGCACTGCAACTTTCCTCAAGGATTTGACCTGATGGATATTGGTCAGCAAACAAAGGAACTTGAAAATAGACTGGAAAGCATTCTTCAAAGCTGGGAAGCGACCATCATGAACGAACTGCACAATTATCGGGACAACATTCAATATCTCTCCGCTCCGGAGCAGCAGCTAATCCGGGAGGTTATAAAATCCGGCTGCCTTCCTGAGCAGGTGACAGAAGAGCTGGTATTGGCTTTGAACAACCTTTTTAAAGAGTTGGTCATAATTGAGCTCACCCCGGAACAAATGGCAAAAGAGCTCTTCTCTGCTTCCGCAGTTTTGGATTACAAGTCCTTTGCTCAAAAACTGGAGGAGTTTAAACAAAAACTTGTTGCCGGTAAGGACCCTGATAAGATAAGAATTATGCTCACCGGAATGGAGGAGGAAGATGAAGGAATATAGTAAGAAGCAGATGGCCTTAAAGTACGCCCAAGAGAAAAAAGCTGAGGTTCAGGATGATTTTGCTAAAAGTATAAAGCCTTTGGCGGAGCTTTTGGATTCCCTCCGGCATCTGGAGAGCTTCCCCATCGGTAAGGATGAGGATATTCTGGCGTTATCCAATCCGCCTTATTATACGGCCTGCCCCAATCCCTACATTAAAGACTTTATTGAAAGATACGGCAAACCTTACGACCCGGAAAGGGATGATTACCACCGTACTCCCTTTGTCGGTGATATTAGCGAAGGCAAAAATGATCCTATTTACAACGCCCATTCCTATCATACTAAGGTGCCGCATAAAGCCATTATGAAGTTTATCGAGCACTATACAGAGGAAGGGGATATTGTTTTTGATGGGTTTTGCGGCAGCGGCATGACCGGAGTGGCCGCTCAGCTCTTAAATCGCCGGGCTGTTCTGGTGGATCTCTCTCCTGCGGCTACTTTCATTTCCTATAATTACAATACGCCGGTCGATGTCGGAGAGTTTGAAAAAGAGGCCAACAGGATCCTTGATGAGGTAGAAAAGGAATGCGGCTGGATGTATGAGACGCTACATACTGACGGCAAAACCAAGGGGCGAATTAATTACACGGTATGGTCTGATGTTTTTATTTGCCCGTACTGTCATAACGAGTATGTCTTCTGGCATGCTGCGGTGGACAAAGAAAAAGGCAAAGTGCTTAAAGAATTCAGTTGCCCGGAATGCAGGGCAGAGATTACCAAGACTCAATGCGAACGGGCAAAAGTAACCTTTTATGATCAGGCCATTGGCCAGGAAATTACCCAGGCCATACAGGTACCCGTGCTTATCAATTATTCCGTGGGGAAAAAAAGATTTGAAAAAGAGCCCGATAAATTTGACCTGGATTTGATTCGGAAAATTGAAAGAAGCACTATTCCATACTGGTTTCCGACAAGTGTTCTTCCAGTTGGATATAATACTGAACAACCAAGACGATCTCATGGTGTTACCCATGTTCATCATTTTTATACTAAGAGGAATTTGTGGGTGTTGGCGGCTTGTATGAGTAAACCACATCCTTCAAGTAATTTGCGTCTAAAAAACTTTCTACTTTTTCTCGTTGAGCAGCTTATACTGGGGATGTCTAGACTTGCCCGGTACGTGCCACGTCACTATTCTCAGGTTAACCGGTATCTTAGTGGAACGTTATATATCGCTTCTCAGGTAGTTGAAGTTTCTCCTTGGTATGTACTCAACAGAAATAAAATCAATAAAATAAAGAATTTGTCCAGGGTGCTTTTGAAGGATTACATTGGAGCCTGCACTACTTTTTGCTCCTCAGCCGATAGCACTCTGATTAGAGATGCCTGCGTTGACTATATTTTCACCGACCCTCCCTTCGGCAACAACCTGATGTACTCCGAACTAAACTTTCTTTGGGAAGCCTGGCTAAAGGTGTTTACCAATAATCAAAAAGAAGCCATTGTAAACAATGTTCAAAACAAAGGATTA
>JGI24711J26586_10003002_pt1 | contig 11541 bp, 14 predicted proteins | sample BioPla3DNA1_FD_26586 | JGI IMG/M metagenome (IMG submission 26586)
ACAATTGACCAAGAAGGAGTAGGATTATTGATGAAACAATCAGTAATGCTAGCAAGACTAGTGAAACCAAACATAGACATAGGAATATGCGGAGAACACGGAGGAGACCCAACCACTGTAGAATTCTGTCACAGAATAGGAATGAGCAATGTGAGCTGCTCACCATACAGAGTACCAATCGCAAGATTAGCAGCAGCACAAGCAGCAATAAAAGAAAAACAAACAACAAAAAATGTTCCAACAAAAAAGAAAAGAAAATAAATTTCTGATTTTAGAAAAGAGAAGCTTTCGCTTCTCTTTTTACATTTATTCAATATTGGAGTAAGTTTTAAGAATTGTAAATGCATATTCTTGTTATGAATCTAGATGAATTTAAACATAAATTTGGTTCATGGTTTAGTTATTTAACAGAATATATTTATCACACTTTTTTTAAAATAATTTTGTTTTTTATACTCAATTTCTTTGGTTTTGGTCTTTATTTTGCAGGATTTTTTAAAAATAATTTTATTGTTGCGATACTTTTTTTGATGGTTGATCTTTATCTAATTAAAAAATTATTGTATAAACAAGCAAGGCCAATGAAAATATTAGTTATTCTTGTAGTTTTATATATTGCTTTTTTTTCAGCTCAATCTTTTTCAGAAAAGGCGTTTGAAAATATTGGTTTAAGTAATTTTATTAACAATTTTGGTAAAGTATCTGACACAAATGTCGGTTTATCTGACGGTCTTGTTTTGAGTGGTGTTTCTGATGTTTTTATTCAGGTATCAAATGCTGGTCAAGAAATCTCAAATGATTTATCTGCGAGTTCTAAAGATAAGTCAAAAGAAGTTTTTAATTATATAAATAAATTAAGACAAACTGCAGGAGTTTCTAACTTGCAATGGGATGACAAAATATATGATTTGGCTAAATATAAAGCGGAGGATATGGCTACTAAAAATTATTTTGATCATCCAGACCCTAGTGGAAAATGTGTTGGGAGTTATGCTTCAATTTATGGACTTACATATCCTGCGAGTTCATTTGCAGATAATTTATTTGGGTATAGTTCTCCAACTTTTTTCGACCAAAAAAAAGCAGTTGATAGTTGGATGAATAGTCGAGGTCACAAATATAATTTACTCTTTTCCGGACACATTCGTGGGGCTTTTGCATGTAATAATCAAAACTGCGTGTTTATTGGCCAAGGGAGTAGTGGTTGGGTTTGTGATACGGGCGAAAATGGTTTAAATTTCTGGAAAACTGCTCCGACTCAAATGGGGGAATAAATTTGACTTATTTATTATCAGAAATAATAAAATTAGTAATAAATAATAAACCTTTTACTGAAATTCGTTTTGGGATTCATGGGCGTGCACATGCTAGTAGGGTTTTATTGTTTTCAAACCTTTTAGCAAACACATTAAATTATAATACAAAACTGGATTTGACTGCCATATCTATCTCTGCGTTGTTGCATGATTGTGGAAGATTAAGTGACGGTTCTGATGTTTATCATGGAACAAATTCTGCAAAAAAAGCAATTAAATTTATTGAAACACACAATATTGTGTGTAATAAAGATTTAATTTACATTTGTATTGAAAGTCATTGCCCTCCGCCAGGATATAATAAAATAGAAAGACCGCTTGAAGCAAAAATTGTAGGGGATGCTGATAAGTTAGATCGTTTTAGGTTCTTAAGCCAAAAAATTCCATGTAATTCAGAACTTTTAGAATTAGAAGAATCTAACTTGTTTATGGATTTAGCCGCAAGAGTAAATGGGCACAGTTGGAGATCATTTAAGAAGGGATTATGAAGTCGTGTGGAAATTCCTCACACTAATAGTTTTTTATTGTTCAAAAAGTTAGGTTCAAATTGAATTGGGGTTAGTAATATTTAGAGGTATATACAATGCTATTTATTGGATTGATGGTTAAATCATTTTAAAAACAGTATCTAAACTAAAATAAATATGTCTGAAGAACCATTTAAAGTATCAGAATTATTATTCTCAATTGTCCTCGCAGCATTATTTAGTATACTTAGTTTTTTAGGGGCTGTAGCTATTCAGTTTTTGCCGTTTAATGATGGTGCAAAAGCCAAATTAGGGGTGTGGGCATTTATTGGATTTTTCTTAATAATTTCATTTATTTTAATAATTTGTATTTTTGTTTACGCTTATATTGGATTAAGGGGAAACAAGCAAATACTAAATCATATGCGAGCTCATTGGAAGACTTTTGTAGTTATTCTCTTTATTATAATCGCAATTGTTGTCATTAGTTATATAATGTTTTTAGGCTTGATTAATTTACCAAGCATTAATCAAATAGTTAATTTTCTCAGCCAACCAAATGTAAATAGCTCGCTTATGTTATTATTTACTGGGTTAGTTGCAATTGCAACAATTGCTTATGCAATTTTAACAAACTCTCTTGTTAGTGAAACACAACAAATGAAGGAAATACAACATTTGCCACAAATTACAATTAGCGTTCAAACTAGGGCAGAGTGGATAAATTTTATTGATATGCAAATAAAAAATACTGGTTTCGGACCCGCATACAATATTAGTTTTAATGTTTTAGAGGACTTTGTTTATGATAAAAACCAGAAACTCTCTGATTTAAGTTTGATAAAAAATGGTTTGAAATATCTTGGACCAAATCAAAAAATTCAATTTTTCTTAACAAGTTTTGCAGAAGATACTGAACTAAAGAAAAAACCTTTCAAAATAAAAGTTAATTACAAGGACTTTTTAGGGCGAATTAAAGATGAAACCTTTGAAATTGATTTGAATGAATTAATGGGGTTAAGACAATTAGGTGAACCCCCGTTATATAAAATTTCAAAAAGTATGGAAACTTTAACAACTGCTGTAAATCATTTATCTATGGATTTTCACAAACTGAAAGTTATTAGATATACTAAAGCAGAAATTGATAAACAAAATAAAGCTTTTTTAAAAAGAGCAAGAAATCAAAAAAAGAAAAAATGAGTATTTATTGAAAATGCGGGTGAAAACTCTTGTCTAAAAAAGAAGTAAGTTTGGCTAGTTTGGCGCAAAGTGGGTTAAGGTCACTTGAAAAATATACTTTAAGTCAAAACCCAATAGATAAATTGTTGGTTTGTAATGCGTTGTTATTAATGATTAATATAGCTTTTTTATTTGCAGGAAATTATTTGAAAAACTTTGAAACAATTTCTTTTATAATTTATTTTTTATTTGGGGCACTTTTTGGAGCAATAATTCTTTTAGGTTATGTCAAAATTCTTGATTTAATAAAGAAAGTTATTAATAATAATTATTTTGCATTTAATTTTTCTGTAGCTGTGTTATTAATTTCAGCAACTTTTGGGTTAATTGGAAATATTTTAGTTCAACCAATTTATCTAAATTATTGTTTGTATGGTGTGATAACTCAATTATTAGGATTATTATTTTTTGGGTTGGTAATTAAATTACCAGTTCAGGAAGAACTGGCTAAAAAACAAAATAATGTGTTAATTAGTTTGTTTTGGAACATACTTGACAAAATAAGCATTGTTAGCGGGGTTATTTCGTTAATTATTTTTATTATTAACTTTTTTTTATAATTAAATTCTAATTTGGGCAAATTAATTTGTACACTAATTCACCTAAAGAAAAAAGGTTACTTTTTGAAAAGTTATTTAGGTTTACGGCGATTGATGAAAACACCACCACTGGCATTTTACTTCAAGAGTCTTTTTATTTTGTTTTTTTTGAATTTTTTTTATGGTTGTTGGTTTGCCTGAACAGGTTTTTGAGTTTACTAAGTTTTGTTCTTTGATTGTTAATTCAAAGAAATCAAATATTCTTGATTTGGGTGATTGTAATTGGTTTTATCCAACACAATTGTTGCCTTTACTCGTTTTTATTAAACAAAACCCGAATGTAAAAATAATTCTTCCAAAAAATATTGGGGTTTCAAAATATTTAACCATAATTAAAAATAAATCTAAAATTAAACAAAACTCTTATTTGTCGCTTGTGGAATTACCAAAAGAGGATAAGTTTGTTAATGAAACTTTACAACAATTGTATGATGTGACTAATTTGAGTAAAGAGTATGGTGGAGAAAGTGCGTTTAAATACACGATTGGGGAGTTAGTGGATAATATTTACCANCACTCANAATTCAAAAACGCTTTTGTTATGGCACAAAAGTATTCATCAAAAGGCTTTATTGAAATTTGTTTTTGTGATGATGGAATAACAATTCCGGGTTCATTGAAAAAAGCAGGATTAGTGTTTAAAGATGATGAGCATGATAAAGCAATTGTTGATGCAATTAATGGATTATCTGCTAAAAATGATAAAGAACGAGGGTATGGTCTTTGGTCAAATTTAAACCTAGTTATGAATGGGTTGGGTGGAGAGTTTTTAATTATTTCAGGGAATGGAGCCGTTTTGGTTAATAAAGAAGGGCACAAATTATTTAAACTTCAAGAACCAAATACTTATAGTGGGACATTGATTAGTATTAGAGTTAGTAATGAACGAAAGGAGGTTAATTTGTATGANTATNTCGAACCNCATAAANATTAGTGAAGTTTTATCAAAAGACTTGGCTTTGCGTAATAACGCAAATGTTCTTTTCAAAAAATTGGATTTGATGAAAAGTGAACAAATAATTTTGGATTTCAAAAATGTTGAATCAATTACAAGATCTTTTGCACATCAATACAAAAAAAATAAACAAAATTCAAACAAATTAATAATTGAAGAAAATGTTCCACTAAATATTTCAAAAATGTTTATAGTGGTTTCAAAATCCCCTAAAAGACAACCATTGATTGATGCGAGTAAAACTCAAGCAATAACACTTTAATGAGTTCTGGGAAAATATGGTTGTTTGTGTACGAAAATTTTGTTTCAATAAATTTTTGTTCTTATTTTTTTAGTGGTTTGTATTCTTCTTTTAGTGTACCGAATATTTTGGTGTTTTTTATTTTTCCGTCTGCTGCGCATAAGCGTGCTTTTCTTTTGATTCCTTCTATTTTTGCCCCGAATTTTTTTTGTAGTTTTTCTGATGCTGGGTTTTTTAGGTATACTTCGGCTTCTACTCTTCTTAGTTTTAATTTATTAAAAGCAAGGTCAAGGATTGCGTTGTATGCTTCTGTTCCGTATCCTTTTTTCCAATATTTTTCTCCTAACCAGTAACTAGTTGTTGCTGTTCCTTGTCTTTTATCTATTCTTTGTAATCCGATTGATCCTATGACTTTTTTTTCGGATTTTAGTTCTATTCCAAAAGTGTAACCTGTTTTTTCTTTCTCTCTCCATTTTTTTTGACTTTGCTTCAAAAACACTTTATAGTCATTTAAAGTGTATGGATAGTTTATTACTAAAAGCCATTTTGAAACATTCAAATTGCTTAGTTGTTCACAAATATTTTTTCCATCGCTTTCACGAATTGGTCTAAGAACTAATCTCTCTGTTTCTATTTTCATTTTTATCACGAATATATTTTCAAAGCACTAAGTATTTATGTATCACCAAAATTATGGTGTGTTATTTTATACACTATTTTTTTCCCAAGAAAAGTATTATTAATCCCTTAATTCTAATGTAGTAATGCTAGTAAATAATCAAATAAATGAACAAAACCAAAATGTTGGTTTTGATAATGAAAAGTATTTTTCTGCACAAAAAAAAGCTATTCTTGAACGTGTGGATAAGTTCTCAAAACTTTATTTAGAGTTTGGGGGAAAACTTCTTTTTGATATGCACGCTACAAGGGTTTTGCCCGGTTATGAAGGGGATAATAAACTAAAATTAATTGAATCAATGAAAGAAAGTGCAGAGGTTTTGTATTGTATTAATGCAACAGAGCTTGAGTTACAACACAAGTGGGGGGAGACAAACCTCACTCTTGACAAATTAGCGTTAAAAGAAACAATGGGGCTCACAAAAAGAGGGGTTAGTGTTCTTGGGATTGTTGTTTGCAAACAAAACGGAGAAAAAAAATCAACGGAGTTTAAAAGAGAAGTAGAAAAACACGGAGGAAAAGTTTTTTTCACAAAAGCAATTAAAGGATACCCGAATGATTTAAAAAAAGTGTTCGGAAAAAATGGTTTTGATGCACAAGAATATATTCCATCAACAAAAAAAATAATTATTGTGGCCGGAGCGGGAGCGAATAGTGGAAAAATGTTTACTTGTTTATCACAAATTTATCAAGATTACAAAAGAGGAATTAATTCAGGTTATGCGAAGTGGGAAACTTTTCCAATTTGGAATTTACCAATAGATCATCCAGTAAATATTGCTTACGAAGCAGCAACAGCTGATATTTTGGACAAAATAAAGTATGACAAATTACACGAAAAAGCGTATAAAGAAAAAGCAGTGAATTACAATAGGGATGTAGAGAATTTTCGTTTACTAAAAAAAATAACAAAGCAATTTGTTCCAAAAGAAAACTATATGCACTCTTACAAATCCCCAACAAACATGGGAGTGAATATGGCTAGTGAAGGAATAATTAATGACGAAATAGTTAGGGGTGCTGCGAAGAAAGAAATCCTGAGAAGGTATGGAGTGTATAAAGAAAAATACAAAACAAAAGAAACAAGCAAAAAAACTATTTCTAGAATGAACCAATTACTAAAAAAAGCAAAAATCAAAAAATAGTTTTTTTTCAACTATTTTTATTTTCTTTAAATGTTTATTTTTTTTTAAATATTTATTTTCTTAAAAACAATTTAGAGTATCCCACAAAAATAAACAATAAGTATATTATTACGAATTGAGCCATATAAAAGTCGTGCGGGAAGGTGAGGAATGTTGCGGTTTGGGATGTTGGGTCCAAGAAAACAATTAATCCTTTCAAAAACACTACTACTAACCATAACCCGAACATTAGTGATGTTCCATCAATTATTGGTTTGATGTACACTAATTGTTTTTTGTACAATTCGTAAAAGTAGTCCCAAAAACTAATCAACAAAACATATCCGACAATAATGAACCAGTATAGTTTCAAAAATTCTTTAATATTAATTATTACGGGTATTTGCAAATTTGGTCCAAAATAATCAAGTGCTGCTACTATCAAAAAAATAACTAATCCAAGTGCAAGGGTTGATGCTATTATTTGGAATACTTTTCCAAAAGAAAATTCATCATTAAAATTCATAATCTCACTATTTTTTGTTTTCATTTTTTATTTTTCTATTCAATAATTATTTTTTTAGTATAAAAACCCTTGCTTTAAAGAATTTTTTTTAGTTTTTGACAAATTAAGCAGTTTTTTAAACAAAACTAACCCATTTTTGTTTAAGCAGAGGTGGCAGAGCGGTCTATTGCGGCGGACTACTAATCCGTTTCTCGAAAGAGAGCAGGGGTTCAAATCCCTTCCTCTGCGTTTCTTTTTTTTTAATTAGTTTTTTTTTAATTAGTTTTTTTAATTAGTTTTTTTGTTAAATGCTAGTGATTTTATTTTTCGCTCCATTTTTGGATCAACGCGTCCATAAAATGTTTTTTGAGGAGTTCTTGGGTTTTTTAATTCATCCACTTGTTGTTCAAGATTTTTTATTTTGAATTCAAGTTTTTCAAAATCAAAATCAGTGTGAGTGTTGTTTGCTTTTTTTCCAGAGTTGTTTTCAAAATTTATTTGAGAATCAATCAAACAAGTAATTGCTTTTTCAAGATTGGTTATTCTTTCATTAATCATTCCCACTTTTTGGTTAATTGAAGCAATTCTAGAATCCATTTTGGTGGTTCTTTCACTAATAACTTCCAAATAACCGTTATCTACTAATTCGGGTTCTTCAACTATTTGTGTTTTTGTGTTTGTTATGTTTGCGTATCCTTTTTCTCTTCTTTTTTTTGGAACAAGGGTTGAAATCAATATGTTTGCTATTATTAAAGCAACAATTAATACAATCAAAAATACTATTATCATTTCAACTCACCAGTATAATGAAATTTACTAAAAAATTGAGTTTGGAAAGATTTATTAATCTAAATTTATTGCACATTTTTTTGTTTTACAAAAAATTATGAAAAAACAATATTAGTGGAATAATAAATCATAGTTTTTTTCTTGTTGTTTTTCAATATCAATTATGTTAATGTTTTTGATTTCGCTAACTTTTTTTGCAATATCAATTATTTTAGAAGGGTGTGATTTTTCTCCATTAAATCTAATTGGGGAATCAGTTTCAAAAAGCAATTTTTCTATTGGGAAATTAACTAAATTTTCTCTCACTTCTTTAAAATTAATCGCGCTTAATCCAACAGAAATATAATAATTGTGGTCAATTGCTTGTTTCATTAATTTTTTTGAATCAACAAAAGAGTGTAATAGAACTTTTGATGCGTCTTTTTTTTCTAAAATTTTTAACACTTGGCTTTGTGCATATCTTGAGTGAATAATTAAGGGTTTTTTTATTGAGTTGGATAATTCAATGAATTTTTTAAAATAATTTGTTTGTTTTTCTTGTTCTGCTGTTGTTTTACAATACTTATAATCAAGTCCGACTTCCCCTATTGCGAAAATATTTTTTTTGTTTTCTTCAAAATAATTGAACGCTTTGTTTAATTCTTCTTCGTTTAATTCCACCAAATCAAGAGGGTATAATCCGAGTGCTGGTTTTATTTCTTCGTATTTTTTTGAAAGTAAAAGATTTTTTTTATTAGAAATAAAAGAAGTTGAACAAGAAATAATTTCTCCAACATTTTTTTCTTTCGCTTCATTTATTATTTTTGAAACATTTTCTTCTTCAACCAAATCAATGTGGGAGTGAACATCATAAAACATACATTATCACAATCACGCATTATTACAAAAACACATATTGTTACAAATATTTATTGTTACAAAAACATATATTATCACATAAAAGAAAATAATTTAAACTCCTATTCTCTTAGTAGTGTATGAAAGGTTTTGAAGATTTGAAAAAAGGGAAGGGGTTTTCAAAAAATAGTGTTTTTTCTTCTTCTGGAATAATTTTTTTTGTAGTGGTTTTAATTTTAGCGATTTTTGTTCTTTCATATTTAAGAGATCAACCTGTTGCATTTGAAGAAAGTATTTCAGGCAATAAAACAATTGTTGCTAACACTATTGAACCTTATTTTTGTCCAGAAGATGAGTGTTCTAAAAAAGTTATTGGACAAATCAACTCTGCTAATAAATCAATTTATGTTGCAATATATTCTTTTTCAATGAATGAAATCGCTGATGCTTTAATTTTAGCTCACAATAGGGGGGTTGAGGTGAAAGTTATTTTTGATTATAGTCAAAGCAAAATGGATTATAGTGTTGATGAAAAATTAAGCGATGCTGGGATTGAAATAAAGAGAAGTGATGGGAGTGGATTAATGCACAACAAGTTTTGCATAATTGATGAAAATGTTGTTATGGGCGGATCTTTTAATTATTCAGTGAATGCGGATGAAAAAAATGATGAAAATTTGTTAGTGATTTATAGTGAAGAGCTTGCTGCAAAATTTTTGAACGAGTTTAACGAAATTTGGGAACAATCAACAAGATGAATTTTTGTAATTTAAAATTTTTGTAATTTGCAATTTTGGTGGCGCTTTCTTTTTGTGATTTGATGGTTAAAAAAATAATTCAAAAAAAATTAATTCAAAAAAAATCATTTAAAAAAAAATTAGTTCAAAAGAAATCAATTTCAAAAAGTTTGATTTCAAAAGAGGTGTATGTTCCTTCTGATGATTCATTTTTGCTTGAAAGAGAAATAAGAAAAAGAAATTTGGTTGGAAAAGTTTGTCTTGATTTGGGTACTGGTAGTGGAGTTCAAGGAATCGCAATGTTAAAGAGTGGGGCTAGTTTTGTTGTGTGCGCTGATATTAACAAAAATGCGTTGGTGGAAAGTAAAAAAAATGTTTTAAAATATTTAAAAGAAACAAAAAATTTTGATGTGGTTGTGCGGTTTGTTGAAACTGATTTGTTTTCAAATTTAAAAGGGGTGAAATTTGATTTCATTGTATTCAATCCACCTTATGTCCCGAGCGAAAAAATAAAATGGGTTGATCTTGATGGGGGAAAAGAAGGGAGTGAAACAATAAACAAATTCATCACTCAATTTGTTGGACATTTGTCTTCTTCTAGCGAAATTTTGTTATTAATTTCTTCCTTAAACAACCCAAAAAAATTAATTAATATTTTTGAAAAAAAAGGTTTTTTTGTTGATGTTGTTTCTAAAGAAAAATTATTTTTTGAAGAACTTTTTGTGCTTTCTATTAAAAAATAGGTTTGATTAAAAAAATATGATTTGGTTAAAAAATATGATTTGGTTAAAAAATATGATTTGGTTAAAAATATGGTTTGGTTAAAAAATCGTATTTGGTTAATATGTTCTTTTTTTAATCTTTCGAATCTTATTTTATTGAATGGCTACTAATGTTTCAATTGAGTATGCGAATGCTGAAAAAAAGTATCATGATGCTAAAACCCCTGAAGATAAGCTCACTGCTCTTTTAGAAATGAGATCAACTGTTCCTTCACACAAGGGTTGTGAAGCAATGAGGCGTGAAATTTCTAAAAAAATTGCTGAACTCAAATCAACTATTGAGCGTCAAAAAAACGCTGTTGCAAAAAAGGGTTCTTCTTCCGCTTCAATGTATGTAAAAAAAGAAGGGGTGGGCCAAGTTGTTTTAATTGGAGGACCGAATGTTGGTAAATCTTTTATTTTGAACAAATTAGTTGGTAAGGATATTGCTCAAGTTACTCCTTATCCTTTTGCAACAACAGAACCGGTTCCTGCCATGATGGATTATGATGGAGCGAGTGTTCAATTAGTAGAACTTCCAGCAATTATTGAAGGATCAAGTGAGGGTAAAGCTCAAGGGAAAGAAATTATTGGAATGGTTCGTAATGCTGATGCGGTAGTAATTGTAGCTTCTTCAAAAGAAGAGGGGAAAGTGATTGTTGATGAACTCGCAAAAAGTAATGTTTATTTGAACAAAACAAAACCCCCTATTGATGTTAAATCTTCTTCTTTTCCAGGAATACAAATTTCGGGAAAAGAATACTTAAAATTTGGGGTGGAGCAACTTGAACAGTATTTAAAAAATACTGGTTATTCAAACTCGAATGTGATAATTACTGGAACAATTAATTCCTTATCAGAAGTTGCGCAAGCATTGAATGAAAGAATTGTTTACAAAAAAGCAATTGCAATAAACTCTTGGGAATATTCAGAACACAAAGCTGTTGATTGGAAGTGTCAAATATTTTTGCTCCTTGACGCGATTTTGGTTTACACAAAAAAACCAAACCAAACCCTTGAACAAACAGAACCCCTTTCTCTTCCAAAAGGATCAACAGTGTTTGATGTTGCAAAACACTTACACAAAGATTTTGCAAGCAAACTAAAATTTGCAAGAGTGTGGGGTTCAACAAAATTTGATGGACAAAGAGTAGGTCCAGAATATGAACTAAAAAACAAAGACATAATTGAAATCAACATATAATTAAAAACAAATCAACAATAAATCAACAATAAATCAACAATAAATCAACAATAAATCAACAATAAATCAACAATAAATCAACAATA
>JGI24711J26586_10003003_pt1 | contig 11540 bp, 10 predicted proteins | sample BioPla3DNA1_FD_26586 | JGI IMG/M metagenome (IMG submission 26586)
TATTATTGACTTTGTTGTCAGTATCCTGATTATTTCTATTCTGAATTTCAATTACAACGGCATACTTTTCCTTGTAATTGCCAACATTGTTACCTATACCAAAGGAACAAAGGGAAGATACCTCTTAATGCTTATATCAGCGACCAGCATACTCATTGCGGACTATGAGCTGATATCCATAAACTTTAAACTGTACTCAATCAACCATTATATTGGGTTNTATGATTCCATAACNCAGCAGTATNTNGTGGGNTTNTATAACACAGCCGTGTCGATTAACATCATCATTTTTATTATCTATTGCATATATGTTATTCAAAATCAAAGAGGTACCATCGATGAGGTAAACAACCTTTATAGAAAATTGAGAAAGGCCAATGAAGATCTGCAAAAGGCCAATGAACAGCTTAAAGAATACTCCGCCATAACTGAAAAAATGGGTGAAACCAAGGAACGTAACCGTCTGGCCAGAGAAATACATGATACCCTGGGACATACACTTACGGGTATATCTGCAGGTATTGATGCCTGCATAACCATGGTGGATAAATCTCCTCAGGAAACAAAGAAGCAATTGGAAACAATATCGAAGGTAACCAGAGAAGGAATTAACGAAATACGGCGTTCAGTAAATAAATTGAGGCCGGATGCTCTTGAAAGGCTCAGTTTAAAATCTGCCATACATAAGATGATAATAGAAATTGAATTGATGACCAATACCCACATATATTTTCAGTCTGATATTGATAACCTTAATTTTGCAGCTGATGAAGAGGATGCTATATACCGGATGATTCAGGAGAGCATTACCAATGCCATCAGACATGGCAAAGCAACACAGATATGGGTTCATATAAGCGGCGCTGAAGGTGAAATAATTATTCTGGTACGAGATAATGGAATAGGATGTAAAGAGATAAAACAGGGATTTGGAACACGACATATAAAAGAAAGAATAAAAATGCTCAATGGGACGGTAGAATTTGACGGCTCGGACGGCTTTACAGTAACTGCACGAATACCTATAAGGTGGGGTGAAAAATATGATTAAAGTATTAATAGCTGATGATCAGGAACTTATTCGCACCAGTCTCAAGATAATACTTGATAATCAGAGCAATATCGAAGTAACTGATGTTGCTTCCAACGGAATTGAAGTAATACAGTGTATTAGAAGAAACAAACCTGATATTATTCTGATGGACATACGAATGCCCAAGATGGACGGAGTACAATGCACCAAAATTATTAAAGAGAATTACCCCAATTTAAAGGTTATTATACTTACTACTTTTGATGACGACGAATATGTTTATAATGCACTGAAATACGGTGCCAGCGGTTATTTGCTAAAAGGTGTATCCATAGATGAACTGGTAAAGGCAATTAACACCGTCTATACCGGAAGAGCCATGATCAATCCCGATATTGCTGCGAAAGTCGTTAAATTGTTTTCTCAGATGGCAAAAAGTAATTTTGCCATTGAAGTAGGTGAGAAAGATGTGGAGAAATTGACCAAGACTGAGTGGAAAATCATAGAACAGGTTGGATACGGTTATTCAAATAAAGAGATTGCAGATACGCTGAACCTGTCTGAAGGAACGGTAAGAAATTACCTAAGCATAATTTTAGGGAAATTAAGGCTGAGGGATAGAACACAACTGGCTATCTGGACAGTTCAGTCCGGAGTGGGCAAAAAGAAACTGGAGAGTAATTATGGGTAAGAAAAAGTACATAATAATAGCAGTTATTGTTCTTCTCATGGTTATAACAGTTTTGGCGTTTCTTATAAACAGAGGATCAAAAACAATTGTTCTGGAATTTGGAATGTTTGCCGGCAGCAATTGGGATGTTGCTAATGCCAACAGTTATGTAATCATTGACAAGGCGATAGAACGCTTTGAGAGGGAACATAAAAATGTAAAAATACACTACTCCAGCGGGATTCTTAAAGAAGATTACTCTGAATGGTTTTCCAGGCAGGTGCTTTTAGGGACAACACCGGATGTTTTTATGATCCTGTCCAATGATTTCAACCAGTTTGCCTCTTTGGGGATATTAATGAACCTGGATGAGCTTATCGATAATGATCCGTCTTTTCAAAAACATGAATATTTTAAAACAGCACTTTTATCAGGCGAATATCATGGGATGCAATANGCGCTTCCCTATGAGAATGTTCCTACCCTCATGTTTGTAAACAAGACANTGCTGAAAAAAGAAGGGATAGAAGTCCCGAGCAGTGACTGGACATGGAATGATCTGTACGAAATATGCGAAAAAGTTACAAAGGATATTAACGGTGATGGTATTCTGGATCAATTCGGCATATACAATTATGATTGGCTGGATGCTGCACGTACAAATGGAGCGGTTTTATTTGATGAAAACTCAATGAAAATTGATCTTTACCAGCATAATGTTGTTGAGGCAGTCAAATATCTTAAAAGTCTTTATGCCTTGAATCAGGGACAGCAGGTCACTCAAAAGGACTTTGACAGCGGAAATGTTGTCTTTATGCCGCTATCTTTTGCGGATTACCGCACCTATAAAACTTATCCGTACAGGATTAAAAAATACCTGAACTTTCAGTGGGATTGCATAACATTTCCCGCAGGGAAAAACGGAGGTAATATTTCGGAAGTGAACACACTCTTAATGGGAATCAGCAGTAAAACAGAACATGAGAAGCTGGCCTGGGAATTTCTGAAGCTGCTTACTAATGATGAGGATATACAGATGGATATTTTCCGCTATTCCCAGGGTGCCTCGGTATTAAAAAAGGTTACCAGGTCCAAGGAAGCTGAAAGTATTTTACAGGTGGACATGGAGGAAAGCGAAAAAGTTATTGACAACCTATTGCTAAGCAGAGTGATAGAAGAAGGTACGGTAGCACCCAAAATACTGAAATACAATGAAGCAATTACAATTGCAAATGGCGGTATTCAAGAAATATTAACCTATGATAAAAATGTAGAAAGTTCTCTNAAAATACTGGAAATAAGAATTAATCAATACCTGAAACAATAAAAATCAACCATACAATACATGTAAAGTGAGTGAGTCGTGTGAAGCGAGGTATTGGAGTTGCCGGAACTATAACGGTAGATTACCATAAAATTATAGACAAATACGTAGAAAAGGGAATGCTTAGCAATATTCTGTCCAATACCAGAGGAGCAGGCGGGTGTGTGACGAATACCCTTATTGATCTTGCAAAAATATGCAATACAATCCCGCTCTATGCTTATGGAGGTATAGGAAACGATGAAAATGGCCAATTTGTATTAAAGCTGCTGAAAGAAAACGGGATTAATACTCGTGGAATTAAAGTTTATGATGATGAATTGACTGCTTTTACCGATTGCATGATTGTAGAATCCACAGGGGAACGTACATTTTTTCATGCAAAGGGCGCAAACCGGTGTTTTTCATATGAGGATATTGATTTTGATTCTATCAATACTGATATTTTTCATATGGGATATGCTTTGCTTATGGAGCCATTTGACAGAGAAGATGAAAAATATGGAACAGTTATGGCCAGGACTCTGGCAAAAATTCAGGAAAAAGGTGTTAAAACTTCTATTGACATGATCAGTACAGAGAATGATAGATACCCGGAGATTGTTCAGGCAAGCCTGAAATACTGCAATTATGTTATCATCAATGAAATCGAGGCGGGGAAAGCAGTAAATATAGACCCATATGGTTCAGATGGAAAACCTGATGGGAATACCATCAGAAAGATATGTGAGAAGATATTGACATCTGGTGTCAGGGAGCTTGTTGTCATCCACGCGCCACAAGGAGGATGGGCGATGGATTCCAGCATGAATTTTACATACGTTCCGTCATTGAAGCTACCCCCGGGATATATAAAGGGCAATGTTGGAGCAGGAGATGCTTTTTGCGCGGGTTTACTTTATTCCATATACATAGGTCAGTCCGTTGAAGAAGCTCTTAAGATAGCATGTGCCACAGCAGCCTGTAGTTTATCTGAAGTGGACTCAACTTCCGGAATTAAAAATATTGAAGAAATAATAAAACTATATGAAAAATATAATGCTTGTTGAAATAACAGCCGAAAATAATACCAGGTAAATATTTTAAAAAGCGAGGTTACCATATGAAACGTTCAGAGATTAACAGAATTATTGAAGAAGGTATTGCTTTTTTCAACAAACATAAGTTTATGCTTCCGCCTTTTGCTTTTTGGACTCCTGATATGTGGGCAAGCAAAGGAAAAGAATATGATGAAATCAGGGACAATCACCTGGGATGGGATATAACTGATTATGGAAGTGGAGATTTCTTTAGAAAAGGCCTTTTCCTCTTTACCATAAGAAACGGCAATTTGAATATGGACAAATACAAAAAGTCATATGCCGAAAAAATTATGATTGTCAGGGAGAATCAGGTAACTCCCCTTCATTTTCATTGGAAAAAGGCAGAGGATATTATTAACCGCGGTGGCGGGAATCTTATTGTAAAACTATACAATTCAACTCCTGATGAAAATCTGGCAGATACACCTGTAACAGTGTATAGCGATGGAAGAGAATATGAAGTGCCGGCCGGAGCCACAGTCACTTTACAGCCGGGTGAAAGTATCACCCTATACCCCGGTCAATATCATTCATTCTGGGGAGAAGATGGTAAAGGAACTGTATTGGTAGGCGAGGTTTCAGAGTGCAACGACGATTATACCGATAACAGATTCTATGAGAAAGTAGGAAGATTTCCAGCAATTGTAGAGGATGAATTACCCAGATATTATCTTGTAAATGATTATAAATAACTTAAATAAATGAATAAGGTATTGTATTGGAATAGCAATGCTCATTACTTTGAGCATTGCTATATTTTTTATAAACATAAATGAAATTCACCTATTTGTGTTACATATGTTATAATTTATACGATCACCACTTTTTAGTATATGCATATTTGAGTGAACACCGGGCTAGTGGTAAAAGTCAGGCGGTGCGGGTATGAAAAAAGTCTTGGTTATTGGAGCAGTTTTGTTGCTTTGTATTTTTGGTTTTCTTATAGGTTATTCCATAGACTACTTTCAGCTTAACCTTCTGGAAGCTAACAGCCTTCTTAAGGAGAGTACGAGTCAACCTGAATACCATTTTATTGTAATCGCCCAGAATACAGATGATTCCTACTGGCAGGCCGTTAAAGAGGGATGCCTTGATGCCGCTCATGTTTCCAATGCAGCGGTTGAGTTTAATGGTCCCCGATTCACAAATATGGATGAACAAGTTAAATATCTAAAGATGGCGATAGCATCCCGGGTTGACGGCATTGTCACGCACGTACTGGATGAGGAAGTCTTTACTCCCCTTATCGATGAAGCGGCAGATGCCGGAATACCGGTAATTACAATCGATACGGATGCGAAAAACAGTAAAAGAAAAGCCTTTATAGGCACTAATACTTATAATCTGGGGAGTGAATCAGGTAAGCTTGTCCTTGAGTCTAAGGGGGATGAGGCAAATATAGCTATAATTATCAATAGTTTTACAGGAACGAGTGAAAATGTTTCCCAGAACCTGAGAGTAGCCGGTTTCAAGGATGCTCTCAAAAATGCACCTCTTGCTGTTATCAGAACAATACAAACGTCCGGCACCGGATTATTCAGCGCTGAGGAAGTTACACGACAGATACTCTACGATCATCCCGAGATAGATACTATTGTTTATACCAGCGCCAAGGATTCAATAAGCGCTGCCCAGATTATTGTGGACCTTAACAAGGTGGGGCTGGTTACTATAATAGCCTACGGTGATGTACCTGAAATTTTAAGATATATTGAGAAAGGCGTAATATACGGAACTGTAACCGCTAATCCCTATGAGATGGGCTACGAAAGTATTTGTTCACTTATCGAGCTGAAAAAAAACATGATGACTTCATCTTATGTTGATACAGGAGCTAAAGTTATCACGTCAAGCAATCTTGAGATATACAAAAGCACTCTCAAGGACAGACCGGAGGAGAGTGAAGAGGAATGAAAAGCATTATAGGCTTTTTTTCAAGGAACCGTATAAGAAAGAAGCTTATTCTATACTCTATCGTGACCACAATGATTATGGGGATAGGCTTATTTTTCACATATAATAATGCAAGAATGCTGGCCACAGGAATGGATGCCATTTTTTCAAACAACAAATATTTAAGCGATCTAAGCAACAGTGTTACAAATCTGCACAGCATACTTGAAAACTTTCTTTCAACAAATCATTCTGATAGTCTAAAGGACTATTACAAATTTTCCGGCGAACTTCGGATGACCGGGGAAGCCATGAGCCAAAGACGTGACTCGGCAGAAAGCGGATTGTTGCTTAAGGATATAGGCAATATGATAATTACATACCTGGATTCGGCTGATGCAGCCGTGGCTGCCAAAAGAGGGAGAGACATTGAAAGCTATATAAGCCATTACACCGAAGCCAGTGAAGTTTTTGAATACATAAATACCAATATAAATAAGCTGACATTGAATCAATTTGATGAGAATACAAAGGGATATACCATGATTTCAGGTCGTGTGAACCTCATACAGGCGCTAAATCTAATTATTATCATTGGCATAATAGTGTTCAATATGATTTTTATAATAAGAATGACCTATAAAATAACAGAGCCAATTATAGGTCTGTCCAAAGCCGCTAATCAAATATCAAAGGGAAACCTTGAGGTTAACCAGGTTACGGTTCACAGCGATGATGAAATCGGCATCATGGCTAATGCTTTTAACCGGATGGCAGAGAGTATAAGAGAACAGATGAAGGCGATAAAAGAAGCCGCAGAATTAGAAGCAAAGTATAAGGAGCAGGAAATGCAATACCTGCTTATGAAGAATCATCTTAGGGAAACTGAGCTTTATGCCCTTCAGTCGCAGATAAATCCGCATTTTATTTTTAACACACTAAATGCCGGAGCACAGCTGGCAATGTTTGAGGATGCAGACCGAACCTACCATTATATACAGTGTTTCTCAAACCTGTTCAGATATAATCTGAGGAGCCTGGATAATCCGGTTACACTTAGCGATGAAATAGAAAATATCGACAATTATATTAATCTGCTTAAGGTACGTTATACAGACAGAATTATGTACCGGTGTGAGGTGGATGAAAATGTGACCAGTGTTCAAATGCCCTGTATGATACTGCAGCCGCTTATTGAAAATGCTTTTATTCATGGTATCAGCAGCCTGGAATCGGGAGGCATAATTACACTGCGGGTAAAAGGAGTGAATGGCAACGTAGTAATTGAGGTTGAGGATAACGGAGTTGGTATGAGTCCTGAAAAAATAAGAAAGGTACTTTCTGACACTGATGAGAATTTACCGGGCATGGAAACATCAACCGGTCATACGACGGGTATTGGGACTAAAAATGTGATTAAACGTCTAAATAATTTTTTTAATAAACAGGATATAGTTGATATAACAAGCAAACAGCCGGGAGGGACTAAAGTAACCATTACAATTCCTAAGTCCTAAAGCAGGGTTATTAAAGGAGGATGTTCATGCTTAAGGTTATGGTAGTAGATGATGAGAGTATTGTAGTCGAATCAATCAAATACATAATAGATAAAAACTTTACAGATGTTATGGTGTCCGGTACAGCCAGGTCGGGCAGAGAAGCCATAGAGAAAGCTGAATTAATCAAGCCTGATATTATTTTTATGGATATTAAAATGCCCGGTATAAATGGGATTGATGCCATTAAAGAAATCAGGGAAATCCTTCCCAATGCGCAGATTATAATACTTTCAGCCTGTGAGCAGTTTGAATATGCCAAAGAAGCTATAAACTTAGGGGTATCGGTATATTTATTAAAACCTGTAAACAGAAGTAAAATGGTAGAAGTCATTCGTCAGGCAGCAATCAACTATGAGGAAACTAAGTTAAAAAGAAAGCGTGAACTGGACCTTAAAGAAAAATATGAAAAGGTTTTGCCTATACTAGAGCACGGATTAATCTATGCCATTTTACATGATGAAGACTACAATGAACAGATAGAAAACTATAAGAGAATATTAGAGATTCATGAGGAAAAAGGTTATATAATGACCTTTGAATTTGGGGAAGGAAGAGAAACAGGTAATGTTATCGGGCCAAGCGTACTTAGCCAGAGTAATTATTCAAAGCTGAGGGAAATAATAAAAAGTGTACTGTGTTGTGCAGTAGGGCCTGTGATGCTTAACCGTATTATGGTATATGTGCCGGTTTCTTTTAATGGAGACGATTATCAAATAAGAATTGAGAGTGTTAAGACTGCTGAGTCCATATTGGATAAGCTTTCTCAGAAGATTAAAACAAGCATACGTGTTGGTATCGGGAGCACCAAGAATGATAACAAAAACCTGCTTGTTTCATTTTCAGAATCTCTCAGGGCTATCAAATATGCCCATGAAAATGAGATAATTCATATTGATGATATTCCTGAAGAACAGATTACTAATATAAATTCCATAGAAAAGCATATAAAACTGTTACTTGAGAGGGCTTCATCCGGCGACATTAAAGAGTCTGCAGCTATATTTATTCAAATTTTTGATGAACTTTGTGAAACAAGCAAGAACTCTTTTGATGTAATAAAAGGGCGTTTGCTGGAATTGATTGTAATGCTGCACAGACTTGCCAGCGATTATCAAATAGAAGATAACGTGACATTTCAGAATAATAATTACATTCAAGAATACCTCAGCATTAATGATATACTGTATTTAAAGAGCTGGTGCCTCAGCAGAATTGAAGAAATCGCCGGGAGCATAAAAGTTGCGAAAACAAATCGTTGTCATTATCTTGCAACTGCAGCAAAGGACTACATAAACCGTCATTATAATGAGGAGCTCAGTCTCGAGGATGTATCAAGAGAGGTTAATCTTAGCCCGCAATACTTCAGCCGCTTTTTCAAAAACGAGACAGGATGCAATTTTATTGACTATCTGACGCAAGTACGCATCAATAAAGCAATAGAACTTCTCAAAGAAAAAAATCTCAGTGTTAAAGAAGTATGTTATACAATCGGATATAATGATCCAAATTATTTCAGCAGAATCTTTAAGAAGATAACAGGTTATAGCCCGTCCGATCATAAAAGCTGATTGATTATCGTTACCATAAGAGGAGGGATTGATATGCGCCATATAAGAGCACTAAAGGCTTCTTTACTGATTGTATGCTTATTGGTTTTGCTTACTACAGGCTGCCAGGAAAAAGATAGTGCATTTAACTTTCAAGAGGACATTAATGATAAAGATGGAATCAAAATAGGCTTCTCAATGGGAACTCTTCAGGAAGAACGATGGCAGCGGGATCGGGATATTTTTGTTGCCAGGGCACAGGAACTCGGGGCTGAGGTAATTGTTCTGAATGCATACAACGACAACGAAGAACAGATTAGACAGGTGGGCTACCTTATTGAACAAGGGATTGACATCCTGGTCATAATCCCGCATGATGCTGAAAAAAGCACCGATACGGTACATATGGCAAAAAAAGCAGGAATAAAGGTAATAAGCTACGACAGGCTAATAAGAAACGCAAATGCTGATCTTTATATCTCCTTTGATAATGTAAGAGTTGGTGAGATAATGGCTGAAGAGCTGACCAAAGAAGTGCCAACCGGTAATTATATAATATTGAAGGGAGCCCCTACAGATTATAACAGCACCATGTTTTATGAAGGCTATATGAATGTTTTGAATGATTATATAGAAAGAGGGGATATAAAAGTTGTCGCCGAGATATGGGCGAAGGATTGGGCACGGGAGGAAGCCTTTCAATGCGTTGAAGAAACACTTGAGAAAGGGATAGAGATTAATGGCATCATTGCCGGAAACGACAGTCTTGCAGCTGCTGCAATTGAAGCTCTTTCAGAAAAAAGACTGGCGGGCAAGGTAGCTGTAGTTGGGCACGATGCAGATCTTTCGGCATGTCAGCGTGTAGTTGAAGGAACACAGCTCATGACTGTTTACAAACCTATTGAAAAAATAGCTAAGGCGGCTGCCGAGGCTGCTATAAAAATGGCTGGAGGACAGGAACTATTTGTCCTGGACAAAATATATGACGGGAAGTATGAAGTTCCATATCTGATGGTTCAACCAATACCCGTCACTATAGACAACATGAAAAATACTATAATCAAAGATAGTTTTCATCGTATGGAGGATATATATATAAATATTCCGGAATATCTGTGGCCGAAGGAATAATGGACATACATACGCTGGAAACGGTATCATATTAAATAAAAATGCGAATACGTCAATTCTTTAAAAGGAGGAAAAAGTATGCCTCATGTTATTGTAAAACTATACCCAGGAAGGTCGGAAGAACAAAAGCAGCATTGTACCCAAAGGATTGTCGAAGCACTAATCGAGACACTGAATACCGACGACAGGAGTATCTCAGTATCATTTGAAGAGATCCCGAAAGAAATGTGGAAAGAGGAGGTTTTTGTTCCGGATATTATAGAAAAAAAAGAATTGCTGTTAAAAAAACCTGGATATAATATGGATTAATAAAAGCAATCATTTGCGTAATAGTGTATAATTGAATAATACAGACTAAGTGATAATGAGAGGATAATTATGAAAGACAATTCTGAACTTAGATTTGCTGTGCTTATTGATGCCGAGAATGTCCCTTACAGTAATGTTAAAGGTATTTTGGAGGAGATTGCGAAATATGGCACACCAACAATAAAGCGTATTTATGGGGATTGGACTAAGCCGAATCTTACTGGCTGGAAAAATGTGCTTTTAGAAAACGCAATAACTCCTATTCAGCAATACAGTTACACTACCGGGAAAAATTCATCGGACTCGGCCATGATTATAGATGCTATGGATATTTTATATAACGAAAAAGTAGAAGGCTTTTGCATTGTATCAAGTGACAGTGACTTTACCCGACTTGTTATCCGTCTTAGAGAAGCCGGAATGAAAGTCTTTGGTATTGGTGAGAAAAAAACTCCAAGTCCATTTATTGCTGCATGCGACAAGTTTACATACCTTGAGATAATCAATGCAAATTCACAGCAGGCTTTGGAATCCGATGAGCATCCCAAAACCGGAGAGGGAAGGAAAACAGGTTCCGGCCCCATAAGTAAGGTTAGTGAAGATGTTATTAATCTGATTTCTAACTCCATTTCAGACGTTGCTGATGAAAACGGATGGGCATTCCTTGCGGATGTTGGTAACCTGATACAAAAAAAACGTCCTGACTTTGACTCCAGAAACTATGGTTTTACGAAACTTACACCACTTATTAAAACATTAAAGCGCTTTGAAATAGATGAAAGAGATTCGGGGAACAGCAAAATAAAGCATATATATGTGCGAAACCTTGAACAGATTAATCATGAACATTCAGGCAAAAAGCGTAGTTACAAATGATTTCTAAGTGCTAATATGTGCATTAGTAACATAGATAAGTGTACTGAATTAATATATAATTACTATTATCTGTAATTCTTAAAAATATAGAATAAACCTGAAAACAGAACAGGTAT
>JGI24711J26586_10003008_pt1 | contig 11537 bp, 10 predicted proteins | sample BioPla3DNA1_FD_26586 | JGI IMG/M metagenome (IMG submission 26586)
CTTATATATATATCAGCTACACCTGGAGATTATGAGATAAATATAAGTAAAACAAATATAGCAGAGCAGCTAATAAGACCAACTGGTATATTGGAAGCTGAAGTAGAGATAAAATCAACTAAAAATCAGATAGATGATCTTTTGGAAGAGATACGTAAAAGGGAAAAGAAAAAAGAACGGGTGCTTATAACTACTCTTACTAAAAAAATGGCAGAAGAATTAACCGAATATTATTTAGAATTAGACGTGAAAGTAAAATATATGCATTCTGATATAGATACGCTTGAAAGAGTGGAAATTATAAGAGGTTTACGAAAAGGGGAATTTGATGTATTAATAGGGATTAATCTTTTAAGAGAGGGGCTTGATATTCCAGAAGTATCTCTTGTAGCAATATTGGAAGCGGATAAAGAGGGATTTTTACGTTCTAGACGTTCTTTAGTGCAGACAATGGGACGTGCTGCTAGAAATGTAAATGGAAAGGCAATTTTATATGCAGATAAAATTACAAAATCAATGAGTGAAGCTCTTTATGAAATCGATAGAAGACGGGAAAAACAAAATGAATATAATATAAAAAATAATATTATTCCGCAAAATATAGTTAAAGATTTATCCAACGAACTTATAAATCTTGATTATGGATTAATTACAGATGAAAATAACGAGGAGATAATTATAAAAAAAGTATATAGAACTAAAAAAGATATAGAGAAAGATATAGATATAATAAATATAGAGATAAAAAAATTAGCTGAAGAACTTAATTTTGAAGACGCAATAAAAAAACGGGATGAGATGAAAAAATTACAGGAAATTCTTTTGGAATTTTAAATTAAAAATAAGGTGGTGAACAATATTAATTAATTTATATAATTAATTAAAATACCATGGACAATAAAAAAATATATACTGTTAAAGAATTGAATAAAATTGTAAAAAGAGTTTTAGAGGAGGAAGATGAACTTGCTGGACTTTTTATAAAAGGGGAAGCTTCAAATATTACTTATTATAGAAGTGGGCATCTATATTTTACATTGAAAGATGAAAGTGCCTCTGTGAAATGTGTGGCTTTTAATTATAATATGAAAAATATTCCAAGTGATATAAAAGAGGGNAATCTNCTAAAAATATATGGAGCNGTTACACTTTATGAATCAACAGGGAATTATCAACTAAAAGTAGACTATATNGAGAAAGAAGATGTTAAAGGAAATTTATATGAACAATATGAAAAATTAAAAAATGATCTATTTATAAAAGGGTATTTCGATGAAAGTAGAAAAAAGAGTTTACCATCTTTACCTTTAAATATAGGAATTGTTACCTCTGAAACTGGTGCAGCAATACAAGATATAATAAATACTGCAAAAAAAAGATTTAGTGGTGTAAATTTATATCTATATTCTGCAAAAGTACAAGGGGAAGGTGCAGAGTTGGAAATATCACACGGAATTAAAATTTTAGATGAGATTAAAGAGATAGATGCAATAGTAATTGGTCGTGGTGGTGGAAGTATTGAGGACTTATGGGCATTTAATACTAAAATAGTTGCAGATGCTGTATATAATTGTAAAAAACCAATTATATCTGCTGTTGGACATGAGATCGATTTTTTAATATCTGATTTAGTAGCAGATGTAAGAGCAGCAACTCCAACACAATCAATGGAGATACTTGTACCAGAAAAAAAACATATATTAAATAATTTAAAAGAGAAAAAAATAAAGCTAGATAAAATATTATTAAATAAAATTGAGTATCAAAAAGAAAAACTTAAAAATATAAAAAAATCATATGTTCTTAGAAATTTTAAAAATGAGATAATCAATAAAAAAGAGCTTTTAGTTAGACGGGAAAGTATGTTAGATTCACTTATAAAAACAATAATAGATAATAGAAAATACAGATTTACTATTGTAAAAAATAAGATAGAGTCATTAAATCCAAACAATTATTTTGAAAAAGGATATAGTATAACTTTGGTAGATGGAGTAAACATTAATAAAGTTAATAATATTACTGAGGAGTCTGTTATTACGACTATTTATAAAAAAGGTATCATTCAAACTAAATTAGAGAAGGGGAAAAAAGATGATTAAGAAGATTAGTTTTTTAGCTATTTTTATTTTATTTACAATATCTTTGTATTCAGAAAATAATTCAATAACAGAAAGTATTGAAAAAGGGGATAAATATCTTGCTAAAAAACAATACAGTAGAGCAATAAGTGCATATAATGAAGTATTAAATATTGATGAAGATAATGAGACTGCTTCATTAAGAATGGCAGAATTATACACAGAATTAAGAGCTTACGATGCTGCAGAAGCCTTTTTAGTAAAAATAGAGAAAAAAGGTAAAAATACAGAAACAGTATATAAATATTTTGGAGATTTATATTATAAAAGATCAAATGAATCTAAAAAATCTGATGAAAAATTAAAATATAGAGAAAAATTTTATGAAAATTATGAAAAATATCTAAATAAAAGTGGATACCATGATTCAGATGCAATATATTTACTAGGGAACAACTATTTTATTGATAGAAAATTTGAAACTGCAAATTTAGTATTTGTAAATGAAAAGGGAAATAATATAAAAAACTATTTTGGTGCAGCAACTACATATAGATTTTTAGGATATTATCCAGATGCAATAAAATATTATAAAAAAGTTTTAAATATCAATTCTGATTTTTATGAGGCTTATCTAGGATTAGGGATATGTTATCAGTTATCAGGTGATTTTTCAAATTCAATCTATAATTTTGAAAAATATTTAGGTTATGAAGAAGATGAAAATGTGTACTATATAATTGCAAAAATTCATTATTCAAATAATAATATACAGAAAGCAAAACAATTTACTGAAAAAGGATTGAAACTTTTTCCAAATTTTGAACCTCTTAAAGAGATAATGATTGATATTTATGCTAAAATATAATAAATAAAAATATAATAAATAGTGGGGGTGAATAACCTGAGTTTACGTCAAGTAGTAATGGGCAGTATTTTTATAATATATGTTTTTTTTCTCTATTTTAGTCTTTTATGTATTTAGCGGGTTCTTTATGAAAGAAACTTTAGAAAAAACTGTAGATAAAAATATACTAGCTACAAATATAGCAAAAAATTATATTAATTCTGAAAAAACTTTTTTAAGTACTCATGCTAAACAATTTTCTAATAATAGATTTTTATATTTAGCGGTAAAAAAAAAGCAATATTTAAATATATTATTTAATACAAATATGATTGATCTAAAGATGATTCCTATTGACAAGTATTATTATCAGAAACTAGGAAGTGAAATGAGAAGAGATGCTTTTGGTATCGATGGTGGAAATTTAAGAAAGGATATCGAAATATTTGATAATAATTTAAATATCTTAGTGGATACATCATATAATAAAAAATATAAATATCTAATTGAATACTCTAAAAAACAGTATTTAAACGATGCTTTAGGTATAAAAAATAAATTTAGTCAAATGTCCTCTAATAATTTTGAGATTATAGAAGAGGAGTATGGGGATGTATATCTTAAGGGAGTTTCATCTCTATTTATGGACGACGTAAAAAATTATGGAGTTATTATTGTTAAGGAAAAAATAGATCTTGCTTTTTTAGATAATTTAAAAAAGTTAACAGCAAGAGAAATAATTGTACTAAAAGACGATAAAATTCGTTTTTCTACACTAAATAAAGGAGTAATGAGTTATAAAACTATTGACAAACAAAATAATTTAAACTATGATTTATTAAAAATAGGGGAGCAGAAAATGATAGTAAATTATTTTACTTTAAGTGATTATAATAATAATCCAATAGTAACAATTGGTATTTGTGATAATTATAAAGGGGTAGAAAGTTTGTATAAAGATAGTATTAAAAAATTTGTACCATATCAGATAATTTTTTCAGTTGTATTATTAGTCTTTTTATATTTTACACTAAAAATAATATTTAGACCGCTCGATAAAATTATAAAAGGTATTGATAAAATTAAAAAAGGGGATTACGAAAGTAAACTAAATGTAAAAACAGTTACTGAGTTAAAAATATTAACAGAGAGTATAAATGAGATGAGTAGTATTGTAAATGAAAGAGAAAAGAAATTTATAAAATTAAATAAAGAAATTGAAGATACAAATAAAGAAATTTTAATTACATTAAGTAAAGCAAGCGAGAAAAGGTCATTAGAAACGAGCAATCATATTAAGAGGGTTTCTGAATATGTAGGTATATTAGCAGAAAAAATAGGGATGAATAGTGATGAGATCTCTTTATTAAAAGAAGGAGCAATGCTTCACGATATTGGTAAAATTGGGATACCGGATTATATATTAAATAAACCAGAGGATTTAACAAAAGAGGAATTTGAAATAATGAAAAAGCACACTATTATTGGAAATGATATTTTTAAAAAATCGAGTAGAAATCTTCTGGAAATTGCAGCTCTGATATCATTACAACATCATGAAAAATGGGATGGTAGTGGATATCCAAAAGGGTTAAAAGGGGAAGATATACATATATATGGGAGAATAACCGCTTTAGCGGATGTTTTTGATGCTTTAAATTCAGACCGTGTTTATAAGGAAAAATGGGATTTAAGTGATATTTTAAAGTATATTAAATCTGAAAGTGGAAAACATTTTGACCCAAAACTTGTAGAAATATTCTTTAAAAATATTGATGAATTTATACATGTACTTAGTGAATATAAAGATTAAATAAAAAAAGTATATAATTTTAATTATATACTTTTTTTATTTATATTAAGTAAGTATGTTAAATTGTTGACTATTTGGTAAAATAATTTTTTCAGCGATTACCTTAGCGGAATCAAGTTTATATAGCTGAGTTTCTTGAATTTTTTTAGAAAGTTTTTCTATATTATTTTTTTCTAAAAAATCTACATAATAATTTTCTTCTAGATTTTTATTCGAAACTTCATTTGAATCTAAATCTAACTTAGTAGATAAATTATTATTAATATTATTATTTGATAATGTAAAGCTATTTAAATTGTAATTATTAATAATATTTAAATATGTACCCGTCATTGGAATCACCTTCTATAAATTTAGTTCTAATCTAATTATCGTAATATTTTAGAAAAACTTTAATAATATTTTAAGATTATAACATTGGAATATTATTATATTATTTTTCAAATATAATTAGCCTTTTATCAATAAATACATTTTTATAATTATATTGTTCTTTAATCCAATATAATGTTTTATCTTGATAGAAAAAAACATGAGTTAAATCTTCCTTGTAATACCAGCTGGAAAAATTAGTACTTTCTTTATAAATATCAGTCATACAGTATAGTCTCCCATCTTCACATAATAAACTATATAGAAGATTAAATTCAGTTGCAGGATTAAAGAAATGTTCCATTACCTCGCAGCAAATTATATAATTATATTTTAAATTTAAAAAAGCACTGTTTTTATTAAAAAAAGGATCATATAAATTAATATTATAGCCATATTCTTTTAAAACAGCAGAAGTTGCAGAATTTTTCCCTGATCCAAAATCTAATCCAATTTGTTTTGTATTTTGTTTCATAAGAATATTATCTGTTATCGGAGAGACAAATTTACGATATCCATTATCAGAAACATCATTATTATGCTTTTCATATCGACTTTTTTCTTCTAATGGAGATAGATGATTAGATTTATCTAAATATATTCCATAACAATTTTCACATTTATAGTAATTTAAACTATTTTTAATAAAAAAAAGCTTTGAGTTTTGTCCGCATAACGGACATTTGGAACGGTTCATTAACATACTCCTTATAATTTTATATTAATTATATCAAAAAAAAATAATGTAGTCAATAATTAAATAAATTATAATTAAAAAATTGATTTTTTATTTTTTATATGGTAAAATTATAGGTAAATAATGAAATATAAAATATATAAATTAAAAAGGAGAATAAATATGGCAGAAATTGTATTTAATATAGAAAAAAAATTAGGAACACTTAGTGAAAATAAAAAAGGTTGGGCAAAAGAAGTAAACTGTGTATCGTGGAATAATAGAAAAGCCAAATTAGATATTAGAGAATGGGATGAAAATCATGAAAAAATGGGAAAAGGTATAACATTTTCTAGAGAAGAGATTATAAAATTAAAAGAAATTTTAAATGAAATTGATATTGAAAATATAGATATTGGATAATAATATATTCTTTCTAAGATATTTTTTAATATAATTTTATAAAAAAATTTGACACTATAAATTAATATAAAATTATAATGGAGGTGTATTGGAAATGACTCAAGATGATAAATTTATAGAGGTATTATCAGAAATTGTAAAAAAACTTATGATTCAACCAGATGAAGCTGATATATATGAAGTTGAGAAAAAAATTGTTGAAAGTCTTATAGAAAAAGGTTATGAAATTAACGAAATATCTAATATACTAGAAAATATTTTTAAAGTAGTAAACGTAGAGTATGAAAAGGATATAAAAATGAGAGTATTACATCCAGTAGAAATAGAGAATTTACAGGAAGATGCAAAACATTTTTTATTTAAATTAAAAAAAGATAAATTAATATCATCTAAAGAATTTGAGACAATATTAAATGAATTGATTTTAAAAGCACATGAAATTACAATTGATGATTTAAAATTAATTTTAAACAAAAAAGAAGTTCTAAAAAGTAAATTTTTAAATTAGAATCATCTTTGTAAATTAGTGATTATATATTGAATTAAGAGGTGTTATTGTGACAAAAAAATTAGTAATAGTAGAATCACCAGCAAAAGCAAATACAATTAAGAAAATATTAGGTAAAAATTATGAAATATTAGCGTCTTACGGACATGTAAGAGATTTGCCTAAAAGTAAAATAGGTGTAGATATAGAAAATAATTTTGAACCCCATTATATTACTATAAAAGGTAAGGGAGATGTAATAAAAAAGATAAAACAAGCAGCAAAAAAAGCTGATAAAATATACCTTGCATCAGATAAAGATAGAGAAGGGGAAGCGATTGCTTGGCATATAAATAATATTTTAGGAATAAAAGATGAAAAAGTGAGAATAGAGTTTAACGAGATAACTGAATCAGCAATAAAAGATGCAGTGAAAAATCCCCAACCAATTGATTTAAATAAAGTGCATTCTCAGCAAGCAAGAAGAATTTTAGATAGACTTGTTGGTTATAAAATTAGTCCGTTGCTATGGACTCTTGTGAACTCAAATACGAGTGCAGGTCGCGTACAATCTGTTGCACTTAAATTAATATGTGATTTAGAAAACGAAATTCAAAAATTTATATCTGAAAAATTTTGGGAGGTAAAAGGTGAATTTATTAAGGATTCATTATTTCCACTATATAAAATTAAAAATGATAAAATAACAAGGATAATGGATAAAAAAATAATAGATAAACTTGTAAAAGATGTAGATAAAAAAGAATTTGATGTTATATCAACAAAAATTAGTGAGAGAACAAAAAAACCACCATTACCTTTAAAAACAAGTACTTTACAGCAACTAGCATCATCTTATCTTGGTTATGGTGCCGCTAAAACTATGAAAGTAGCTCAAGAACTTTATGAAGGAATAGATTTAGATAAAAATTCAATAGGTTTAATCACATATATGAGAACAGATTCACTTAGAATTGCCGATGAAGCTAAGAAAGAAGCACAAAAATATATCAAAAATATGTTTGGAGAAAAATATGTAGGTGATTATAAGGAACCAAAATCAAAAGGTAAAATACAAGATGCCCATGAAGCAATTAGACCTACAAATATTATGATTATGCCAGAAAGTATTAAGGGAAAAGTGAAATTAGATCAATATAAACTATATAAACTAATATGGGATAGATTTATGATATCACAATTTTCAAATATGGAATACCAGCAATTTGAGATCATACTAGAACATGGTGAATATCAATTCAGGGGAGCTATAAATAAAATAATATTTGATGGATATTATAAACTTTTTAAAGATGAGGATGAGATTGTAACAGCAGATTTTCCTAATATAAATGAAGGTGATAAGTATAAACTTAACAAACTTGATATTGTAGAGGGGGAGACAAAACCACCAGCTAGATTAACAGAGTCTTCACTTGTGAAAAAATTGGAATCTGAAGGAATTGGAAGACCTTCAACATATGCGTCAATTATAGAAACTTTAAAAAAAAGAGAATATGTTAGAATAGAGAAAAAGAGTTTTGTCCCAACAGAGCTTGGATTTGAAGTTATAACGCAATTAGTAGAACATTTTCCAAATATAATGAACATTAAATTTACAGCAAAAATGGAAGAAGACTTAGATAAAATTGAAGATGGGGATTTAGAATGGAAAAAAGTATTAGAACAATTTTATGGAGATCTTAGTAAATACTTAGTAAAACTTGAAAAAGAGGTAGAAAAAATATCTAGTAAGACAATTTACTCTGATATTCTATGCGAAAAATGCAATAAACCTATGATTTTAAAATCGGGTAGATATGGGAAGTACTTAGAATGTGAAAATTACGAAGAATGTCAGGAAAGAATATCTGTGAAAGGGATAAATATTCCAGCAGAAGAGATGTATAATGGGAAGATTAATTTAAAAGAAAAAATGAATACGCTAAAAAACAGCAGTCTAAAAAAATTAACAGATGTAAAATGTGAAAAATGTAAGGGCAAAATGTATTTGAAGTCAGGTAGATTTGGACTATATTTAGAATGTGAAAACTATAAAGAGTGTCAAGAAAGAAAGCCTCTTCCTAAATTACTTTTGAAAAAAATTGATTTAGAAAATGAAATTATAAATATTAATGATGAGATAGAGCAGATAAAAAGGACAGAAGAGGAAATTTTAAATAGAGAAGGAAATTGTGAAAAATGCGGGAATCCATTTGTTCTAAAAAATGGTAGATACGGTCAATTTCTAGCATGTTCTGGTTATCCAAAGTGTAAAAATATAAAAAAACTTACTAAAAAATAGTCTTTATTTTAAATAGTACAAGGAGTATAATATATGAAAAAAATTTTTTTATTGATATTTTTATTAATTGGAATGACATTATTTATTAGTTGTAGAAAAAAGAATATAGATAAAATAGTAATAAAAATAGATAATAGTTATATTAAAGAGGATTTAAAAGATATTAGTCATAAAACAATTGGAGAAAATGTTGAAATAAATTGGGCAACAGAAAATATACAATATATTGATTATATAGAATTATCAGAAATAACAAATACTGAAAAAATATCAATAAAAAAATATCAACCAATATTAAACCATAATTATAATTATAAAACAAATATTAGTGTAGGTAATCCTAAAAAATATACTATAAATGTAGTATATAAAAATGGAGAAAAAGGAAAAATACATGAATTATATATTGAAACAAAAGAAAAAAATATTATTATAGATAAATTTGACGACGAAATAGTACATATATATTTACCTGAAAACTATAATAAATCTGACTCAAAGATTATATATATTCTTGGTTCAAGTAATGTTTTTATTGGAAGTGATGATGAAAATTGGAATATATCTAGTTTGTTAAAAAGTATAAATAATGAATATAAAGATAATATTATAATAGTATCAATTATAAAAAGTGATGATAATAGTTACTATGAAAATATTATCCCGTATCATGACCAAATTATAGAAAATAAATATAATATAAAAAGAACTAATTCAATAAATTATAGCTATAAACTGACTAAAAAAATAATTCCACAATTAGAAAGCAAATATTTTGGTTACTTAAAAGAAAAAAAAGACAGAATGCTTATAGGATATAAAGAAGCAGGATTATTTTCTATGTGGTATGAGATTAAAAATAATGAGTTTGAAAATATTACACTAATTGCTCCAGTTTTATGGCCAAGTAGAAATAAAATAATATATGAACCATTTTCAAACAGTAGTTCTATATGGATTGATGCCGATATAAATAATTGGAATTATAATGACGAGTTAAAATTAGTTGAAAAACTTAAGAAATCAAATTATAAATATTGTAATAATTTATATTACACAGAATCATCAACTAATATAGTAGGCGAAAGATTGATTAATCCAATAAATAAATTTATTAATGGCAAAAGTAGCAAGATTATTGATTTAGAAGCTAATTTAGAGATAATAAACATTAAAGAACATAATAAAGTCCAATTTAGATTAAATGTATTTGCAATTGATTCGGATAATACTAAATATATTGTAAATAATGATGTAAACTATTATATATATAATACAAATGCAATAAATATTGATAATAATGGTAATTTAAATTTTACTAAAGAGGAAAATTCCATTATCAATATTAAATATGAAAATATGTCAAGAAAACTGAATATAAATTATGATTTAATAAATAAATATATTGAAACAATAAAATAAGAAAGAAAAATATATTTTAGAAACTAAGTTGCTTTATGTAGCTTGGTTTCTCTTTTTTTTTGTATATAATATACTTTTTTATAGATGTAATGAACGAATTTCGGAAAGAAGGTGAGAAATATCGGATGGAGATATATTTTGATAAAATTATAATATGTTTGATTATTTTATTTATATATGCGATTGAAAATATAGTATTTTTTAAAAAAAATAAATATAGAAAAATAAAAAATATTGTAGTAAATATTCCAGAATTTAATAATAATAATAATAAAATAAAAAATATAATAACCAAAACTATCTTAAATTTTTACAAAATATTAATATTAAAATCAATATTAATTGGATTTTTACTAGTACTCGAAACAATTCTATTAAAAACTATTTACTATAAACCAGTATTGGCACTAATAATTATTTTTTTTCTGTATAAAATGTTAAAACCATTAAAAAATAAAAAATATAATAGTGGAAATTACACGTTATTTTTTCTAATTGTTCCTTATTTTATTTTTTTAGTTTTTGGATATAATTCAAGGCAATATATCATATATTTTATTGTACTAATTTTAGAATTAATTTTGTTTTTTATTTATATTTATAAATTTAATATAATAAAGAAAATAAGAACTCAAAAAATTAATCCGGTAAAAATATTTGATGAATTTTATGAGAATATAAGTAATATTACATTTTTTTATATAAAAGATGGAAATCAAGGAGAGATTGATTATCCTGAAAGAATTGACACAGTATTTTTAGTAATTGAGGGAGTTGCACTTATAGAAACAGGTGGAAAGAAATTTAAAGTATCAGAAAATGAAGCAGTTTGTATTATAGACGAAGAGGTAAGGGTTATAAAAAGTATAGGAGCAGTAAATTTACAAATTTTAGAGTTAGAGCTTAAATTAAAGGATGTGTAAAATAATCTTACTATAGAGTAAATTATAATTATAATATGTAGTTGTTACTATGAATATCTATAGATATAAATCTTATTATGCATTTTCTATTTGTAAGAGTTTATTTAAAAAATCATAAATATTTATTATAATGGAAAATATAGTGCTAATTAATATTAAAAAAGATTGCTATTTAAAAATACAAATGT
>JGI24711J26586_10003012_pt1 | contig 11533 bp, 8 predicted proteins | sample BioPla3DNA1_FD_26586 | JGI IMG/M metagenome (IMG submission 26586)
CTCTGGCCGCTAATATTTTAGGAATAATCAGCAACCCCATTTCGTTCATTTTCTCTCGTACACTTGCCAGCACCTGCGAACTGGCTGTGTAGTTGTATTGATTACCCTTCGCTTCTTTTTTTAGATAAGGAACCGCCTTCCTCACTTCCACTAGCTTTTGATAGATGTTCATTCGGTCCTCTCCTTTCTATACCTTCACTGGTGTTTTTAATCCACCCTTGCTATCTTCGTCCATGTTTATCCTCCTCACCATTCTTTGTGACATATATCCCAATAACCACAATTCTTCTGTGAACACATGAAGTTATTGTAGTTAGGATAAAAGTGCTCGCCTTCAATCGCCTTCGCCACTGCGTCCATGATCTTCAAAAACCGTTGTCTTTCCGCTTCCGTAACCTTGGCTTCAAACTGTACCACCTTCGGGTTTTTCGTATCCACCAAGTAATCAAGACCAACGCCCGATTCTTCTTCGCCTGTGATTGTTTGGTACATGAGTGAATAGGCTGCCAACTGTAGATTGTCTTGGATAACACTTTCACTTGGCGTTCTCCCTGTGGTCTTTGTGTCCCGAATTCGTTTCTTGTGGTCAATTAGGTCAATGTACCCAAGCAAGGTATAGTCTGTGCCTTCAAAGGCTACCTCTACTTTTTTCTCTACTGCTTCTGGTTGAACAGTAGGAGCTACTTCTTCATGATAGAGACCTGCTAGGCTAATCGTTGAGTCCTTTACCTTGCCTTTGTCCTCGCCCTCGAAGTCCGTTTCCTCTGCCTTTTCTTCAAATACTGCAGCTGTGTACTCCTTAACCTCCTCCAAGGGCAAGTCCTTTTTCGTCTCCATCTTTTGCGTATAGTTGAATTCAATCCCGCTGTGGACTGCTGTTCCTCTGGTCATGGCTGCCTTGGGAGGAATAATCATTCCCCGAACGTAGCGGTAATAGTAACTAGCAGGACACCGCTGGTACATGTTGATCTGCGATACCGAAATGTGTTCTTGTGGTAACACTTATTTCCCCTCCTTTTCCATACACATTTGGATTAAATTGCGGATCACTTCGTTTCTGCTCTGCCCCGTCTGTTTCACTTTCTCTATGATCCACATGAACTGCTCAAACTCTAGATCAACTTGAATTCTTTGTTTGGGCATCTCCTTCACTCAACCACCCCCTTTCTGGTTGTTTGCCTGCCTGCCTGCTACCTGTCAACTATATTGTAACTTCCTGGAAACCATCTGTCAATAGCCAATTAGCTGGGCTTTCATAAAAAGTTTTGTTTTTCCATAGGTATCTCCACAACCACAAAGGAGGTGTTGGTTTTGAAAGAATTGCTTCAGTTGGCATAAGAAAAGACCACCCCGGTCGTGCTAAGACAGGGTGGTCTTTCTTTTGAGCCAGATTTTGCTCCTGGCGGTAATACTACACTTCTATCTGTAGTCGGAAAACCCTTCTTAAAAACAAAAAAGACCCGGGAAAAATTCCCGGGTTTCTTACATCGTTTTCGCCAAGAGCAGCACGATGGCCGCAATGGCCGCACCACCACCAAAAAGAAAGGCTTTGTCAAAGGAGGTGGTTCGATTGTTTTCATAGACGAATTTGAGATCTTTGACTTGCTCGTCCAACAAGGAAAGTAGTCTGTCCTCGTTTTCCTTTAAGCGAACAACCAACTTCCTTTCTTCGGCCAAGGCGGCTTCTAATTGTTTGTTTTCCAATTCCAGACGTTGATTTTCTTTTTCCAGGTAGACGTTTCTGGCTTCGAGTTCTTGAATGTGATTGGCAAGGAGAATGATGTTTTCGGGGGTGAATAGATCGTCAAGGTTAGGACTTTCGGCGTATAACGTCCCGCAAAAAATCAGCAGCATCATCAGGATTGTCAAAAGGGACAGGCTCCACATAGTCCTCTTTTTTATCTTTGATCTCCTCGATTTTCTCGTCATGCTTTTCCTTCGCCTCCTTGTATTCTTCCCATACATCGTGAGCGTTTTCTTTTTCCCGCTTGATTTCCTTGTCACGTTCTTTGATCTCTTTGACCTTTTTCCTTTCCCACTTTGGTTTGGATAGTAACGCACCAATTAAAGCGGCGATGGCTAGCAGAAACACCCATAGCTTTTCTTTGATTTTTTCCCACACGATTAGTACCCCCTATCGAAGAAGTCGTCTATTCCCTTGACAATAGCCTTTGCACAAGCGTTTTGAAACTCTTCCTTTTGAAGGAGTTGTTCTTCTTCAGTGTTGGTGATGAAACCTAATTCTACTAATACGGCAGGCATAGATGTATCCCTAAGCACTTGGAATCCCGCCGCCTTCACACCCCTATCCCTGCGATCTGTTAAAGCGATTAGGCCCCACTGTATTGCATTCGCAAACAATTTACCCCTGGTGCTAGTGTAATAGTGGAACGTTTCTATTCCGTTCGCTTCGTGGTTTTCTGCGGCATTGCAATGAATCGAAACGAACAGGTGACTTTTGGATTGGTTGGCTATATCGCAACGCTTGCCAAGTGACACATACTGATCATCCGTGCGGGTCATAACAACCACGTACCGATCCATCAGTAGGTCAGCAACTTTCAAGGCCACTTGCATGTTAATATCTTTTTCGTTAAGACCAGACCGTCCTATGGCACCAGGGTCTTTGCCGCCATGCCCAGCGTCAATACAGATCCACTTCATTTTTTCGCTACCTCCAAGTTGCTTGTTCCGCATCCTTCTGCTCCGCACTCCGGACACTTCACCATCAATCATCAAGTCCTTTCGGCATTAAGGTTTTCTTCACCCAACTTATGATCCCACCAGCATCCACGCCGGGAATCTTGTTGATGTGTTGCAAGCTATTCAAAAACTCAATCACAAAAACGAACGAAGTGAATACAAAGTGCAGGTTGTTTGACACTGTTTCCGGCAGGGCATTCATCCCCCTTGCAGCAGCAAACATCAGCACTAAATAGAAAATCACCCTTGGGGCAGCCTTGCTGACCGCCACACTTACAGAAAATCTCGTTCGCAACATCTTCCAAAAGCTACCTTCCTCGTAGGACATTTGGACCATTTTAGTTATGAACGCCAAAGCAAACATAGACCAAGCTGCGTTCCATGCTGCGGTAGGGTGAAACAACCAATGGAATATCTCGTATGTTACCACCCATAGTCCAAGCAACCATTTCCATAAGTTAGTGATTAAATCTTTCAGCCACTCATACATTATTCCCCCACCTACTTTCAATAGGAAAGCCCCACCCGGAGGCGGGGCTTTTATTTATTTTGTTTTCATGTAAAGCGTTAATGCTTCTTTCAAAATGTCACTGCTCACTTTTCGGCGTTTTCCGCTCGCCTCAAGGCCAGACGTGGGATTGATCTTGAATTTGTTTTTCAAAATCTTCATGGCTTCAGATGCTCCTTTTTTGTCGCCTCGCTCCAAGGAATCCCAAAGTTGTTCGTAGTAGTCGGTGGAAGTAGGGTTCCTTGTCAGCGCGTCAAATTCAAAGTATGCTTCCTCGCCTCCAAGGTGGTAAACTAACCCCTTGGCATATCGCTTGCCGGTATCGTATGGAACGCCACCCATGGCAGCAATAGCAGACAAAACTTCGTCTGTCGCTCGCAAAAGAGTAGTCTCCCACTTTTCTTGATCCTTCTTGTAACCGGACGAATACTTCTCGCCACTGGTAATTTGGGTTATTGCTTCATACATTCCTATGACTCCCCGAAGAGTTTTGTTTATTGTGGCAGTGATTGGGCTTTCAATTTCATACCCTCGGTATGCACCTCTTTCAGCCATGCTTCTTGCCGCACTAAACAGTTCTGATCCGCCATAAGTAAGATCCAAGGCGTTTTCAATCGCATCGAGGATGGTTTCTCTAAAATCGAATTTCGGCTCTTTGCCCACAATTTTGTCCCTTGTTTTGTCTACGGCCATAAGCAATCCGCTTTGCACTACGCCGACCAAGAACAGCGTTTTTAGAAGTTTAGCTGCGTTTTGTGGTGTTTTGTTGGTAGAATACCTCCACCAAGCTCTGCGGACAACGTTGAAGTGCTTGTTGCGTTCATTCGTGAACAACGTGGCTGCTCTGACTGCGAAATTCTTGCTTCTCCCAATCTTGCTCTTGGTATGCAAATCAGACGTTGACTGCGTTCTGTTCACCGTCCTATCAAAGATCTCTACAACCTTGTCGTCAAACTGTTTCCCCGTGAGTTCAGGGTAGTGTTTGCGAACATGGTCTTTGGTGAGGTTCCAGATCGTTCCTATTCCAAAGAGGTCTGTTTTTTCTGCCGGTTTCGTCAGCATCGTCTTTATACGTTTGTCGCCATGGAATACCTCCATGATTTCGTGCGAATCTGCAATCAAGGAGGCTTCTGGTGAATAGTGACCTTGCGACCTCTTCCATGCCTTGGGTGCCTTTTCAATCGCTTCGGCTAGACCCCTCTTGTGGTTTTTCATCGCACTAAACAGGTTTGCACCAATGTCAATTTCCGTTCCAGCAACGACCAACGATATGGGTTGTTTTAAGATCGTTCCGATGTTGGCCGCAATGTAACTGAATGAAATGTTTTTGAGTAATTTGTCGCCTAATTGTTCTAAGAGTTCGTATCTTCGCCTTGTACCCTCCACATCGTTGATGAAGTCTTTGAGCACATTCAGTTCATGTTCTCTGCCGGATTTGTACATTTGGTTGACGAATGCTTGGTCTGCTAAAATGGTTTTGGCGTTAGTAACAGGAATAGCAAGACCGGCAAAGTCGCTAAATTGATTGACAAACGTTAGAGTAGACCGGAAAAATCCTCTGATCATGACCGGCATATCTTTGCTTGTCCTACTCTTGGTGAAACTAAGTTCTGTTAGTGATCTCGATACCAAATCTTCCATGTCTTTTGCTTCTGCATCGCGTTCGATTGTTGTTTCGGGGTGCGTTATCGGGAAGTACCAGTCAAACCTTGTTAGATCATCGCCCCACAGAATCTGCGAAACTGGATTTCCATACTTCAAAACAGCGGGGTAAATCAATTCTTTCACGACACGATCTACAATTTGTTTTTCCTTCGGTGTTACCGTGGAAAGAATTCTACCTAGATCCTCTTCGCTCAACTTGTGAATTGCTCCTTGGTTGTCGTAAAAAGCAAACCCGCCTTCAAGCAAGTTCTCCAGGTTCCACTCGGCGCATTGGGCGTGAGCGTAGAATTCCATTCTTTCGTCTTTTGTTAGGGTAATGGACTTTCCATCTGTCAATTCAATCTTGACTGTGTATGCTTGACTTGGTTTTTTGACAAACCATTTGCTCCAGCGTTTGAAGTCCTTCGGCTTCACACTTTGGATAATGTCAGTCAATCCCTCTTTTAATTGACGTTCAACGGAGTGCCTTACATTCACGCCAGTATCAATGTCTTTGAAGAGGTATTTGTGCAAAACACCTTCGTTCTCTTGACCTTGAAGGATTTCTACGATCAGTTCTGCATTAGTCATATCGTAGTCGAACATTCTCTTGAGCCATCCGGGTTTTTTGGCTTCAATCCTTGTATCCATTTCCTTTAACTGTTCGAGAACGTGTTCAGCAGTGCCTTGCGCTTTTTGAACAGCATCAACCGCTTTTTTGATTACTTCTTCTTTGCTTACCGCCTTGAATTCTCCATCCCATGTGTCACGAACAACAAACCTGGAATTCCGTGCTTCTTCTTGTCTTTGGGCTTCTTCTTTTTTCCACTGCTCCAATTGCTTGNCGNCAAGANCTGGCGGGGGTTCGTGTGGAGTGATAATGACTTCTATTTTGTGTTCTACAGGTATTTTTTCTACAGGTTCACGTTCGATAAATGGTTCCACATTAGTACGTTCATTGACAACGGGAGGCGGTTCGCCGATTGGAGGAAGTTCGTCTAGTTCAACTACTGCTTCTTGCGCTGCTCCAACCTCTCCTTGTGGGCCCGGGACTTTTCCTTCCTCTTTTCCATCTTCAACTGATGGTACTCTTTCCGAAGTTCCCGCATCAATAACTTCTCCAACTCCGCTACTTTCTCCGGTCGTATCTGTGAAGAAGGAGGCGAAGAGTTCTTGCCACTCGCTCTCGCTCTTTTTTCCATCCCTTTTACCTCCAAACAGTTGTAGGTTCATTTTGATCACTTTGTCATTACCGCTTGCAACCATCACTTCTTCGGTTGTTGCGGGAATGTTTTGTTCTTCCATTATTCTAGCGACCCGCACGAAGTTGTCTAGCCACGATATAAGTTCATTTTGTTCTCTACCGTAGAAACGACTTTCTCTTGGCGTTGCAAACAGTATAGTTGCTTCACTTGCAAGTTTTTCGGCGAATTTGTTTGCCTGTTCGCTCGAAAGATCATCCAATTGTTCTATGGCGGCCAAGAATTGACCGATCACGTTGTGCTTGTTTTGGGATATCGCATTTTTAGCAGCATCTTGCAGGGCGTATTTTTCAATAAGCCCATGCATTTTTACCCTTCTGTCTGTCCCTGTTTCTGATGTCGTTTCTTCAGCAGACGGTGAATCAACCTGTTCTCCCACTTCTTGACTTCTTTCGGGTCTACTTGGGGCAGGTTCTTGTACTCTTTCTTCACCCGTTACACCACCTTCGTCAAATAGAAGTGTATTTTGTTGTTCTGCAACACCCATTGCTTTGGGCGAACTCGCTGCTTCAATCAAGACCGCCTTGCTTGGAACTTCTGTTTCCAATCCCGGAATTTGCATCTGGTTAGGCGAACCGGCTTCCTCTACCAATTCGGCGTAGTTCTTTAAGAATGTAGCAACCTTTTTCTGACTCCCTCTCCTGCCACCACCAAACTCGTCCAATTTTTGAAGAAGTAGGCGCGATAGCGATCCGAGATCGTCCATCCCCGGCAACTGTATTTGCCGCAAATAAGCATCTACACTCTGACCTTCCGCTTTTAATGAGGAAAGTTTATTGGCAGCTTCTGCGAGTTCGTATGTTATATCGAGATCGTGATAGTGACCTTGCGCTATTCCATCTTTTATTCTAGACAAATGAGGGGCAACGGCCAAAATACCGTTGCTAACTTTTTTCACGTTGTCGTCCGTAGATTCCAACATGGAAGTTAATAGCCTATAATTTTCCCCGAATGCTTTGGCAAGGATGGCACCTTGCACGCGTCTGTATCCTTCGACATTCAACTTCCCGCCAGTATAATAACTGTTTCTTTCACTTTCGGGAACAACTTCGTTCATGAACGTTTGAATAAACTCCCTGTTCGCAGCGGTGTCGATCACACCAGATTCGTTCGGAACAAACAAATTCATTAGCCCCTGTGTCATATTACCAGCGTCAATAGAGGCTTGCTCTGCAGCACTGTGTCTTGTGACCGAAGAAACGTTAGCATCTTCAACGTATTCTCTTACATTTTCAATTGCATTCGTGCGAACACGAACAAGAATTGGATTTTCAATTTGACTTATTTTTTCAGGATCAAGACCCAAACGGCGAGAATTGTCTAATAACCATTGTTTATAAAGGTCATAGTTCTCGTGTCCTTCTCTTGCCATCTCTCGTAAAGCTAAAACTCTACCATTACCAGCTTCGACTTCTAATCGGTTGTTCACAATCGGAGATCCATCAGAGGCATTGGGGTTATGTTCTAGTCTTGCCGGATTTAGATTCCTTTTTATTTGATTGATTAAGCCCCTGCGCTCATCTGCCGAAACAGCTTTCCTTGGTTGAAGGAGAGCGGGGAACCCTTCTTGTTCAGAACTAAGCACATCTTCAATGGGTACAACTTCAAATCTTGTTTGCACCTCTATTTGCTTAACAGGAGTGTAAGCTACAGAAACATTTCCTGTGGGTTCTATTATTGGACGCTCTTTAATTTCAGCAGGTTCCTTTGCCCCCCTAATTCTATCAAGATGGACTGCTCTTGCTTCAGGGGATAGTTGAAGTGCTTCGGCTGCCCTCTCGTAAAGAGTAAGTGCGGCTTCTTTTGATTCCGCTCCCGTTTCAATATCCCTTATAACTCGCCCGATGTCTTGGTCCATTAAGTATCGCATGGTAACTTCGGCTCTTGGGCTTATACCTTTCAAGTCGTCCACTAGAGAATCAATTGTAGTTGTTTCGGTCGTGGTGTCTGTTTCTGATACTTGTGGAAGTTCCGCAACTACCGAAGTCTCTGCTTGTGAATCAATTACGGGCGTTTCTCGGCCTTTGGCCGGTTCGGTAAGTGTTTGATCGACAATGGGAGTTTGAACGTCAGAAGGGGCGGCTACGTCTGTTTGGGGTGCATCCAGACCACTAACCTTCCCCGAACGTTTAAGATCGGCTATGAAATTGTCGTACTCCGTTTGGTTGACGGTGCCGTCTTGCAACATAACGTACATTTTCGCTACGTCATATGCCTCTCCGAGCCTAACACCGGGTAACAATCTTTCTCCCAACCGAGCCATTTCGATAGTGTCTTTGTTTTGTTCTATGGCTTCCCTTGTTTTTGCAACAAGTTCCTCGATAGGAATACTCTCTTCTTGTTGTGCTATGGGAGTTTCAGGCGTTAGAGTTTGTTCGGCATTTTCGTCTACATAACGAACGTTACTTAACGCTACGCGTTTGCCATCCTCCAATTCGACATAAGGAACCTTTCGGCTGGAATTTGGGATTTTATAATCATATACCCGGGAAACAACGCCGCGGGTGCCGTGGGGGTACTTTCTTCCCTTCACAACTTCAACAACGTCTCCAACAAAAACTTCGCCAAAATTTCTTTTCCACAACTTCTGCGCTTCCTTGTCAATTGGTGCCCTTGCTAATCTCTCCAATACCTCTGGAGGATACTTGAGGAAAGGACTTGCGCCGCGGGGATATTCCGCATCGTCTACTGTTACTCGCAGCGTTTCCTTGGTCTCGGGATTATACATTACAACCTGTCGAAGTGTGCCGCCCTCAAAATCAACCTTCTTAAAAGCAGGATCGATATCACCCAGGGGCTTTTGCGCGATTTCCGAACCAGGAATCTCCTCTGGTATATTGTCAGAAGTTTCAGTCTGCGATTCAATTAGAGGCGATTCTACGACCGATTCTTCTGCCGTGGGTATTTCTACCGGTTCTGTTTCAATCTCCGCACCTGCTTCTTCTGTGGCTGTTTCTGCTAGGGTTCTGGCTACATTCACTCCGAGAGAAGTTTGAACCCCACGTTGGTCTGTTACCCTCAACAAACCACGAGCCGAGTCGATGGAGTCAACAGTGAATTGTTTGCCCCTTGGATCGTACACTACGTCACCAGGCTTCACCGCAATAGGGTCTACTGGCACTAGGCCACTCGGCGTTTGTCTGCCAAAACCAGGGACGGATACAAACTGTTGTTCTGACGGTTCGATTTCCGACTCTAGTTGTTTGACCGCAGATAGCATTTGACTGAATCCTTCTCTGGTTAGACCCATGTCTGATAACATTTTGCTAAACGATTCTCGTTCGGGGTGGTTTGCTAAATCCCCATATTTTGATACATAGTCTTGGTATTCCCTTCCTGCTCCAAGGATGTTTCCCAACAAAATAGGATAGTTTGGCGTGTCGCCAGCCTGATAGAACTCCCTAATTGCTATTATAAGGTTTAATGCCCTATCCGTCAGGGGCGTTTCCTCCACTTGACCTGTTCTAACATTAAAAGACGTTGTTGGGGTATCAAGTTGCTGTAGTCTGGTTTCGGTCAAAAGTGGTAATTCGCCAGCAATGGGAGTTTGTGTTAGTTGGCCGGCAATAGGTGTAGGCGTATGTGTTAGTTGTGGCGTTGGTTGTGGTGTTGTTTCAGACTGCTGTGATTGTTGTGGCTGTTGTTGGCCCGCTGTCCCTCCAACGGTTCCTTCTGAGAACAAAGGTGCATCTTGGAGTTTTATCTCCAAGAACTTAGAGAATTCTTGTGGAGTAATATCGCGTGGATCTACATTGCCGAACATCTTTACGATTTCGTTTGCGCTATCCCCCATCATTTCTTTGCCGCTTTGGTTCATCACCTGACGAGAATAGTGGAAGAAACTTCTCCCCCACCGTTCAAAGTCTTTGCCATAGCGATCTGCTTCTGCTTGGTTTCCCGCCCGTAATGCCTGCATACGCTTTTGATAAGCGTCCAGGGTTTTTATAGCAGCGTTCCTTGCTTGTGGACTGCGATCACCCCAAGTGGTGGGATTCAAGGCTGCCATCAATGTTCCAAATACTGCGTATGTCGCCGTATCCAATCCAACCTTTTTTAAGGCGGGTTTGACCTTTTCAAGTCCTTCCCCTTCTAGTTCAGACCAAGAAAACGGAAGTGAAGCAACACTCCCCGCAAAACCTCCAGCGGCACTACTTAATGCGGTTTCTGCCAAAGGGTGAACCCCCGGCATGAGTTGGTGGATATATGGCATGCTTGCTGCGGAAGCTGCCCCAGCACCACCCATGAAAGCTGCACGTCCTGCATAGTCTTTCCACGTCGGATTGAAGTCTGGATTCATGGCATCTTGGATACTCATAGAAGCCAATCCTGTCGCGGCATTTCGTAGTGCAGACAATACACTTGGACTCACATTCCAAAGCGCAGGATTGCTTGCTACCGTTTGCGAAATTCCTTGACCAACTTGGCCTCCCACTTGGCTCATTAAAACAAGAGGGGCGGCGAATGACCCGACAGTTTGCGCTACTTTATCAACAGCCTCATTGCCTGTCGATATGTCTCTTTCACGCATATAATCTTGTTCCCCAATGAGTGCCTTTGCGCCGCCCTCCGATATGTTCTGAAGGAACCTTCCTGGTGTGGTATCTAGCAGCCATTGAATTGGATAGGTGGAATAAGCGATGGCCTTTTGAATTGGGTTAAAGTCTGCGGTCATTTCTTGGAATCGTTCCCAATATGATCTGTTTTCCGGATCGTTAGTTCCTTCTGGAATGGAAAGCGATTTAATATCATTCAAAATGTTTTGGAAATCTACATCGCCCAATTCAACATCGCTGGTTTGGGTAGAGGGGGGCTGTTCCCCGTTAAAATCGGATTCCACTTTTATTCGTTGTAAGTCCCTCATTAACTCATTGAAATTCATCGACAAGGATTACACCCCCCTGTTTTTTACCTGCCTGCTCGTCGCTTGAGATCCTTCCACCATCCCAGCGCTTCAAACCTTTCGACAGGAACACCTCTTGCTTTCAATGTATCCACAACTCGTTCATAATTTTGTGGGTTAGCATTTACTACTTCGGTTACCAATTGTTTAATTTCGGCGTACCACTCCGGTGGAATGCCTACCACGCTGGCTTCTAAATTCGTCTGTGGGTCTAATGTTTTATTTTGAGGTTGAAGTGTTAGTCCGCCTTGCGAATAAAGAGGTGGCTGACCAAATGCGGTTCTCACTGCATCTACTTCTGATGGACTGAATGTTGGCAAGGTACTGTCTGTATTGTTTAGTAACATTTGTGACGTTGTTCCCGGAGGTGCTTTTTCACTTCCCAAACCCATCCAATCTACAAATCTTTGCAAAGACTTTTCGCTTCCGGGTTATCTTCTACAGATTGACTAATTCCTAACTTTCCAACTAGGTCTAGGAATGCAGCCAGCGCAATGTCAGGATCATAACGCCATT
>JGI24711J26586_10003024_pt1 | contig 11507 bp, 12 predicted proteins | sample BioPla3DNA1_FD_26586 | JGI IMG/M metagenome (IMG submission 26586)
AATTACCTTTATTAAAAAAATAATCAATACTTTTATTTTGTATTAAGCCAATATAAAAGGCAAATAGAAAATAAAAGTATTGATTATTTTTTTAATAAAGGTAATTATAAGACAAATATTATTAAATATTTAATGGTTTTAGATATCCCTAAAATCAATTTGAAAAAGGGTGTATGTAATTTTTTTGAAGATTGTAATAATGTTAATAAAAATATTGAAATACACATTAAATCCGATTTACCAAATGAAGAAAATGGTTCTATCATTATTATGGGGCATAATGGAAATAGCAAAATATCTTTTTTTAAAACACTAGATAAGTTAAATATTAACGATATAATATATATTCATTATGAAAATAAAACTTACGAATATATATTAAATGAAATATACGATATTAATAAAAATGGAAAAGCATCTTTTATAAAGGATGAGGGTAAAAACGCCTTATTTTTAATAACATGCAAAAAGAAGGAGAAAGATAAACAGACAATTTATCTTTCATATTTAAATGATATAATTGAAAGATAAAAAGTATGATATAATATTCATAACATCTTATAAAGAGCGGAGTAGGGACTAGCCCATAGATACCGCACCAACCTATTTTAAGAAGGTGGTAAAGCTAGATCTATAAGATAGCCTTTTATAGCATTCAAGGTTATCTTGGATGTTTTTATTTGATGTAAGGTACTATAAAAGGAGGGAAATTATGAAACTTTATAGTAATGAAATTGTTTTTAAAGGTCACCCTGATAAAGTGTGTGACCAAATTAGTGATGCCCTTTTGGATGCTTATTTAAAAGATGATAAGCAATCAAGATGTGGTATTGAAGTAGTAGGAGGAAAAGGTATTATCTTTGTGACCGGAGAAGTTACAAGCAAGGCAAAGGTTGATGTTGAAAAAATAGTAAAAAGAGTATTAAGAGATATCGGCTATAATGATAATTATGAAATAATTAATAATCTTGGTGTTCAAAGTAAAGATATTGCTCTTGGAACTAATGATATTATAGGAGGCGCTGGAGATAATGGTATGATGTTTGGTTTTGCAACTAGAGAAACTAATAAATATCTTCCCAAAGCAATGGTTATTTTACAAGAACTTAGTATGTTTTATGATGAACTCCATAAAAAAGATAAACGTTTTTTACCTGATGGCAAAGCAGAAATTACGGGTTATTATGATGAAAAAGATTATTTGATTAAAATTAAAGATTTTACTATATGTTACCAAAATACTGAAGAAGAGCGAGAAAAAACTGATAAAATATTAATGGACGAAGCAATAAAAATAGCAAATAAATATAATGTTTTAATTGAAAATTTTTTAATTAACCCTACTGGTAAATTTCAAATCGGTGGCTTTGAAGGAGATGCTGGGCTTACAGGAAGAAAAATAGTGGTAGATTCTTATCAATCATTTGCTAGAGTTGGCGGCGGAGCTTTTTCAGGCAAAGATCCTACTAAAGTGGACAGATCTGGAGCTTATATTGCTAGAAAAATAGCTAAAGAAATACTTGATAAAAATAAAGACATTAATACTTGTGAAGTCCAAATATCATATGCAATAGGTATTGATAAACCCCTTTCTATTAATATTAAAACTGATAAGGGGTATATAAAGACACCTACAAACTTATATGATAGATGTAAAGTTAAAAATATAATTAAGGAACTTGATTTATTAAATATATGTTATGAACAAAAAGCTATGTTTGGTCATTTTATTGACTAACAAATGTATGGTATAATCTTCTTAAATAAAGTGGAGCTTATTATGAAATATTTAGTGTTATTTAACCCATATTCAGGCAATAAAAAGGGCGAGGAATTTGCCCATAAATTAGATGAAATATACTATGGAAAAACAATAATTTATCAAAGCATGCCTGAAGTAACTGATTTTAAAAAAATACTTAGGGAATATGAAAACATTATTATTTGTGGTGGTGATGGGACACTAAATTATTTTGTTAACCACATAAGAGGAATTAAACATAAAAGTAATATTTATTATTTTTCAACAGGAACTGGTAATGATTTTCATAATGATGTAGGCAATAATAATGTTGTTCCTTACTTAATAAATAAATATATTGAAAATTTACCAATAGCAAGGATTAATGATAAAGATTATGTGTTTTTAAATGGTATCGGAATGGGCTTAGATGGGTATTGTTGTGCTGAAGGAGAGAAATACAAACTAATTCACAATAAGCCTGTGAATTACACAAAAATAGCTTTAAAAGGGTTATTATATGATTACAAACCTAAAAATGCTAAAGTTATAGTTGATGGTCAAGAATATAATTTTAAAAATGTTTTGATGGTATCAACAATGAAGGGAAGATATTATGGTGGAGGAATGATGATTACTCCGATGCAAAATAGACTTAATAAAGAAGGAAATCTTACAGTAGCTATTTTAAATAAATTAACAACTTTTCAAACGATTGTGAATTTTTCTTCAATATTTAAAGGTAAACATGTTAATAAAACTAAATTAGTTAAGTTTTTAACTGGAAATAAAGTTGAAGTAGAATTTGATGAAAAGGTATCTTGCCAAATAGATGGTGATGTAATATTAGATGTTAAAAAATATGAGGTAGAAAGCAAAAAAATATGAAAGTAAGAATAATAAAGGGAACAAATCAAATAGGCGGTTGTATTACAGAGATTATATCAACTAAAGGTAGAATAATAATCGATCTTGGAATGAAAGTATCTGATGTATTAAGAAAAGTAAAACCCAGTAACCCTAATATAGAAGGTTTAACAACTGGAACAGCATTATACGATGGTCTTTTAATTACTCATATTCATGATGATCATATTGGATTAATTAAATATGTGCTTGATGAAATACCAATTTATATTGAAAAGGATTCTAAAAGAGTTTATGAAATAATTAAAAACAAAAAGATTAATCACAAGATAGTTACGTTTGAATTTGATAAACCTTTTAAAATAAAAGATTTAATTATTACTCCTTATCAAAATGATCATTCATGTTATAATTCTGCAATGTTTCTAATAAAAAATAATAAAAAAAGCATATTACATGTGGGAGATTGCCGTAATCACGGTTATTTATCAAATTTGTTTATATCTAATCTTAAAAAATGTAAAAATGTTGATTTGTTAATTGCTGATGGAACTTCTTTAGGAAAAGCAAAGGATTATATGAGTGAAGAAATGCTTTCTAATAGACTAAAAAAAGAAATATATCCAAATTACAATCAAATCCTTTCTTTTATTTCTTTAACAAATAGTGATCGAATTCTTTCTTTTTATTATGCTAAAGGAAATAAAAAGTTTTATTTAAATAAAGAACATGAAAATATTTATAAAGGTAGTAAAATAAAGGAACTTGATATTAACAAAAATAATCAAATACATACTTATAATGACAAGATAGAAAGTAATTTTATTTTAACTGTTAGGGTAAATATGTTAGATGAAATTAAAAGACTAAAACAAGAAGGAAAACTTGATAATGCTTGTTTGGTTTATTCTATGGCAAAGAAATATTTATTAGTAAGAAAAGAAATAAGGGATTTTATTTTGGAAATTAAACGTCTTGGAATAAAAGTTATCTTTTTACAAACATCTGGTCATGCAGATAATAAAACACTTTCTTACATAGAAAAAGTCTTAAAACCTAAAAAATGTGTTATAATTCATACTAAGCATAATAAACAAGGTAAAAGGTTACTAAATAGTTATATTTATATAAAAGATAATGAAGTATTAGAAGTTTAGGTGAAAATTATGTATAAAAAAAGAAGACTTTCTCAATCTGAAAGAAGGAAATATGGTAATAAAGCGGGGATATATGGTATTGTTACCAATATTTTTTTGAGTATTATCAAAATTTTTGTAGGGCTTATATCAGGAAGTGTCAGTATTATGGCTGATGCTCTTAATAACTTATTTGATTATGTATCATCAATATTATTGATTTTGGGTTTTAAATTTGCTTCTAAAAAGCCAGATAAAGACCATCCTTATGGCCACGCTAGATATGAATATATAGCTGGTTTTGTGATAACAATATTTATGTTAATTATTGCTACAATTTTTTTAAAGGAGTCGATTGTTAAAATTATTTTTCCTACGAAAATAGAAATAAATAATTATATTTTATTTACTTTATTATTATCTATTGCTATCAAAATATCTCAAGTATTTGTATATCGATATTATGCTGATTTAACTAGTTCTAACACCCTTAATACCAATGCTATGGATTCTAAAAATGATACTTTAATTACAACAGGTATTTTAGTTGGCATGATTATTATGAAAATGTTTAATATTAATATTGATGGTTATATAGGTGCTTTAATAGCTATTTTTATAATATATGGTAATAGCAAACTTCTAAAGGAAATTATTAATCCCCTAATCGGAGATGCTCCTTCGGATAAAAAAATAAAAATGATTAAAGATAAATTATTATCATATGATCATATTATCGGCTTTCATGACTTGTTAATTCATAATTATGGTCATCATATTGATTTTGTAACAGTTCATCTTGAAATAGATTCTAAAACAAGCCTAATAGATGCTCATAGGTTGGCAGATCAAATTGAAAGGGATTTTAAAGCAGAATTTGACATTGATTTAACAATACACATAGATCCAATAGTAATTGGTGATAAAAAACAAGATAGATTAAAGAAAATAATTGAAAAGCTTATAAATGAATTTGATTCTTCACTTCGTATTCATGATTTTAGATTAATATATAGTAAAACCCATAAAACGATTTTATTTGATATTGAAATGCCTTTTGATAAAAATTATACAAAAAAGGAAATTATTAATTATTTAAATAATATGACTAATTCAAAAAAAGAAAATTATGAATATATTATTGAAATAGATAGGCCAATTTATTAATTTATTTAATTAAGAATACAGAAATAAAATATTATGGTATAATTAAACTATATAATGTTGTTAATATAAGGATGGTGTTATTATGAAAAATAAAATATTAATATTGATAATGGTTGTTGTTCTTCTTTTAAGTGGATGTACAACAAACAAAATGCCTAAGCCAGAACTTGAAGATGGTATGCGAGGAACTCTTGGAATTGATAAAAATATTAATGAAAAAACGATTGATAATTATTTAGGAAGAAATGATTCAGTATATTATGATATGAGAATGCTTATTGACAAAGCTTCATATGAAAATATTGGTGGGGATAGCTATCTATCTGGTTTTATTAAGGGATTTGAAGTAGTACCATATCCATACCTTGCACCAGTTAAAGACCTTCCTAAAGAAGTTGGAAGTGGATATAGTGGCGAAACTTTATTTAAAATTGATAACGAAGGTAAGTATATTGCTAATTATGAAGAATCAATGAAAATATTAGAATATTTCTTTCCAAAAGATAAGTATATATTTTTAATTTGTGGCGGTGGTGGTTATGCTGGTATGACTAAAAATATGTTAGTATCTCTTGGTTGGAATGAAGATAAAATCTATAATGTTGGAGGTCATTGGTATTATAAGGGAGAAAATAATATTCAAGTTAAAAATAATAACAAATATGATTTTTGGAAAATACCTTATCATGATATTAATTTTTCAACATTAAAGGGAGTTAAGTAGTGAAAAAAATGTGGTTATTATTACCACTTATAGCGCTTTTACTATGTGGTTGTGAAAAAGAAATTAAACCATTTAAACTAGATGAAAAATATTATAATAAAAAAGATGTGATTAATACTAATGCTAATGATTTTAATAAGTTAGTTACAGATAAAAAATCATTTGTTCTTTTTGTTTATATGTCGGGATGTATTTCATGCTCTGATTTTGACAAAGTACTTGCTGATTTTTTAGAGGAAAATAATATAACTATTTATAAAATTTCATATTCAGATATTATAGGTACCTTTTTAGAAGACAAAATATTATATGCTCCTTCTTTAGTATTATTTGATAAAGGAAAATTAGTGGCATATCTTGATGCTATTTCTAAAAAAGATCTTCCTTTTTATGAATCGTCGGAAGGGCTTACAAAATGGTTTACTAAATATGTAGAAGTTAACTAAGTAAAATTTACTTAGTTTTTGATATACCATGAAAAGGACTATTGGAAAGGATGGTGTTTAACGAGAGTTGTCTACTCGATATAATATGTTTATTGTAGTTGCAGCATTAATAAAAAAAGATAACAAGATATTACTTGGTAGAAGAGCTAGTGGGGATGCACTATCATATGATAAATGGGAATTTCCTGGTGGCAAAAAAGATTATGATGAAGATGAATTTATCGCAGTTGAAAGAGAAATTGAAGAAGAGTTTAATACAAAAGTTAAAGCAATTAAATACATTGATAAGGTTGTATATAAATATCCAAAGAAAATCGTTGATTTAAGATTGTACGAATGTGAATATATTAGCGGTGAATTTGATTTAATTGATCATAGCGAAATTAGTTGGGTAGCCTTCGAGGACATTAAAAATTATGACTTGTGTCCTGCGGATAGAGCGTTATATGATAAACTAGTTTCGAAAGGATATAAAGTTTAAATGGTTTTTTCTTTATATTTAAAAAAATATATGTTATATTATACTTGAAAGGAGTTAATATGAATTCGTATAGTTATGGAGGAAATAATCTGGTGCACCAACAAACTGGAATACTTGTTTGGACAATCTTATCAATAGTTTTTGCAATTGTTGGAGGCTTTTTAGTTTATTTCTTATTTGTTAAATCAGATAAAAAGTATAGTAATAAATTTGTTAATTGGTTAAAAGACTTTTTAGACTTTAATAATTTGTTGCTTGAGACTATTATAAAAATATCTTATTTAATTTTAGCATTATACATCACATTATTTTCATTTGGATTAATTGGACAAAGCTTTTTCCTATTTTTAGGGGTTCTTGTTATAGGAAATGTAGTTATTAGAGTTATTTATGAATTTTCAATTTTAATGATTAAAATATGTAAAGATGTTAGTCAAATAAATCGCAAATTAAAAAAAGATAAAGAATCATAATACTTTATAAAAATAATAAAGGCTATAAATGTATAGCTTTTTATTTTGTAAAAAATTAACTTGGCACTTGATAATAACCGCAAAAAAATATATAATAAAAATAGATAATTAAAAATTATCTAGAAAAGGAAATGAGGAAATGGAAAATGTTAGTTCCATTTTGACTCTTGTAATTGGATTAATTGTTGGTATTATTGTTACTGGTGTCATATTTATAATCGTAAGCAAAAGAAGTTCAAAGAATGCAAAAAAATTAATAGAAGATGCCAAAAAAGAAGCTGATAAACAAAAACGAGATTCACTTTTAGAACTTAAGGAAGAGTCGTTTAAGTTAAAACAACAAACTGAAAGTGAAATAAAAGAAAAAAAATTAGAGATAAAACAAGCTGAAGAAAGATTACTTGGTAGAGAGAAAAATCTTGATAAAAGAGAAGAAATTTTACAAAAAAGAGATTTATCTTTGAATGAAAAAGAAAATGATTTAGTAGCAAAAACTAAAAGCATCCAAGAAAAAGAGGAAAAAATGGATGCTCTATTAAAAAATGAATTAGAGCAACTTGAAAAAATATCTGGCTATACAAAAGAAAAAGCCAGAACACAAATAATGGCCAGAGTCGAAGATGATATGAGCAAAGAAATTGCTGATTATATTAAAGATGAAATGGACAAGGCCAAATTAGAGGCGAATGAAAAGGCCAAACAACTTATTGTTAATTCAATGGAAAGGTATTCTGATGACGTAGTAAGTCTGCAGACTGTTAGTACTGTTGATTTACCTAATGATGAAATGAAAGGTAGATTAATTGGTAGGGAAGGAAGAAATATTCGTACCATAGAATCTATCACAGGTGTTGATTTAATAATTGATGATACACCGGAGGCGATTGTTATATCCTCATTTGATCCCCTTCGAAGAGAAATCGCTAAAATAACTCTTGATACTTTAATTAAAGATGGTAGAATTCATCCAGCACGTATCGAGGAAGTTTATGATAAAACCGTTAAGGATATTAATAATAAAATAACTGAACTTGGTAATAAGACTACAAACGATTTAGGAATAACTAAAATATCTCCTGAAATATTGACTTTAATTGGAAAGCTAAACTTTCGTACGAGCTATGGTCAAAATGCTTTAAGACATTCAATTGAAGTAGCAAATTTAACGGGATTATTGGCAGCAGAGCTGGGAGAAAATGTATTACTTGCTAAAAGAGCAGGACTTTTACACGATATTGGAAAGGCAATCGATTTTGAGGTTGAAGGAAGTCATGTTGAAATTGGATATGATGTAGCTAAAAAACATCGTGAACATTCGGTTGTACTTGATGCCATTTCATCACACCATGGAGATACCGAGGCAAAAAGCATTATTGCTGTGTTAGTACAAGTAGCGGATACTTTGAGTGCTGCAAGGCCGGGTGCTAGAAATGATTCTTTAGAAAATTACATAAAAAGATTAGAGCAACTTGAAGAAATTGGAAATTCTTATGAAGGTGTTGAAAAAACATATGCAATGCAAGCCGGAAGAGAAGTTAGAGTTGTGGTTAAACCTGATGATATTGATGATGCTCAAAGCTATAAAATTGCAAGAGATATGAAAGAAAGAATTGAAAAAGAAATGCAATATCCAGGCACTATTAAAATTACTGTTATTAGAGAAACAAGAGCCCAAGAAGAAGCTAAATAATGGCTTTTTCTTTTTATAAGGAGAGGAAGATGGAAATAAAAATAGCTAAATACTCTGGTTTTTGTTTTGGAGTTAAAAACACTTTTGAAAAAGCTCTTGTTTTAGCAGAAAAGCAAAGAGTTTATTGTCTTGGTGAAATAGTTCACAATCAAAAAGTAATTGATTATTTAGAGAAAAAAGGGGTTATTTTTGTTGACAATATTAATAGTGTTCCAAATGGAAAAACAATAATTATTAGAGCTCATGGAACAACCGTGGATATATATAACAAGATAAAAGCGAAAAAATTAAATCTTGTTGATCTTACTTGTGGTAAAATAGTTAGTATTCATCATAAAGTAAGTAAATTAAAAGACACCTTCATTATAATAGTAGGTAAGAAGAACCATCCAGAAGTAATTAGCACAAAATCCTTTGCTGGTCCAAATAGTTTTATTATTGAAAGCGAAGCAGATATTAACAAAAGTTATGAGCTATACAAAGAAAAAAAGCTCACTAAAGTTTTTGTTGTTTGTCAAACAACGTTTTCATTGGAATTGTTTGATAAAATAACTAAAAAATTAAAAAAGTTATATAAAGATATAATTATTGATAATACGATTTGTGATGCAACAATAAAAAGACAAAATGAAGTAGAAAGCATATCTAAAGAAGTTGATATCATGTTAATAGTTGGTGATAATAAAAGTTCGAACACTAGAGAGTTATTTAATATTGCATCAAAGAACACTAAAACATATTTTATTAGCGATAAAAAGGACTTAAAGAATATTGTGCTTGAAGGTAAAATTGGAATAGCATCAGGAGCATCAACACCTCAAGAAGAAGTTACTAAAATAGTTAAATTAATTGAAAAAGAAAAATGAAAAGTGAATTTTCAGTTTTTATATTGCTTGATTTATTTCCATTATAACAGGAAGTATTATTGGCTTCCTTCCCGTTATTTCATTAATATAGGGTAATAATTCAAAGATAATTTGATTTTTTAAATCAGTATGATTATATATGGATTTAGATAAAAAATCATACACAATTTGTGATATTTTTAGTTCTATTTTATTAATTAATTCTTGATTTTCATTTACCATAATAAATCCTCTTGCGATAACATTTGGTTTAATTAATAATTTTCTAGTCAAAGTATTAACATTTAATATTGCAATTAATATTCCATCCTGACTCATTAATTTACGATCTTTAATAACTATAGAACCAATATCTCCGATACGAGAGCCATCTACATAAACATCTCCAGCAGCTTCTTTTCCTTCCTTATAAACTTTTCCGTTTTTTAATTTAATAACATCCCCGTTTTCTGCTATGATAATGTTTTCTGAACTTATTCCACAGACAGAGGCTATTTGACCATGTTTTTTTAACATTCGATATTCACCATGTATTGGCATGAAATATTCTGGTTTAATAATTCTAATCATCCATTTAAGCTCTTCTTCTTTGGCATGCCCTGAAGTATGAATGTCATTAAACTCAGAATTAGTAAATACTTTAACACCTTTTAAATATAATTTATTAATGATTTTATTAATACTATCAGCATTTCCAGGAATAGCACTTGATGAAAAAATTACTAAGTCATCATTTAAAAGTGATATTTGTTTATGTACACCATTAGCAATCCTTGATAATGCGGCCAAAGGTTCTCCTTGGGTACCAGTACATAGTATACAAACTTCGTTTCTTTTTAAATTTTTAGATTGGTTAGCATCAATAAACTGTGATCTATCTTCGATTAAACCATTATTTAATGCAAGTTCGATAGTATTTTCCATACTACGTCCAAATACAACTATTTTTCGGTTATATTGTTTGCATGTCTCCACAATGTGTTTAATTCTAAATATATTTGATGCAAAAGTTGCTATAATAACTCTCCCATAATGCCTTGATATAATGTCATTGAGTGTACCATCTACTGAAGATTCGCTTTTCGAAAATCCTTCGGAAAGAGCATTTGTTGAATCAGATAATAGTAATTTAACACCTTTATTACCTATCTTTGCCATTTTGTGAATATCAGCCATAGGACCAATAGGGGTCAAATCAAATTTAAAATCTCCTGTTTGAAAAATAGTTCCATTTGGTGTGTGAATAACAACGGCATAACTATCCGGAATAGAGTGAGTAGTATTAATAAACTCTACATTAAAATATTTGGTTTTAATAGTATAATCATTATCAATGATTTCGTAATTTTCATAAAAGATATTTCTTTCATCTAATTTCTTCTTAATTAAATCAGCAGCTATTTTAGGAGCATATATTTTAGGAATATTAATTGCCTGAAGTAAAAAAGGGATTCCTCCAATATGATCTTCATGTCCATGAGTTATAATTAACGCCTTGATTTTGTTTTGATTTTGTTTTAAATAAGTAATATCTTGAATAACAAAATCAATTCCTAAAAGATCTCCTTCTGGGAAAAGCACACCCGCATCAATAATTAAGATTTCATTATTGTGGGTTATAACATACATGTTTTTTCCAACCTCGCCCAAACCACCTAAAGCAATAACAGACGTTTCATCTATAGTATTCATAAATAAATTCCTTCTTTCTAATAAAGTTGTTTGATAAGAAAAATTATAGCATAAAATTCTCTTTCTGTCTATTTTAATATAGTTAAATGTTACTTCAAATTTAAATTAACAAAAAGGGTTAATAATGTCAAATTTTTTTGAAAATGTCAGTTAGAAATTTTTTGAAAATGTCAGTAGGCACTCTTTTAAAATATCTTATTAGGGTTCCATTTAGCCCAAGGAGA
>JGI24711J26586_10003027_pt1 | contig 11503 bp, 9 predicted proteins | sample BioPla3DNA1_FD_26586 | JGI IMG/M metagenome (IMG submission 26586)
TGCATTCACATCAGAAATCACTGATTTTGAACAAGAAATTGAAAAAAAAGAAGAAGAACTACCAAAAAGAAGATTTAGTAACAACAGAAGAAGACCAAGAAGAAGCTTCTAAAAAACACAAAAAATATCTAAAAAAAATAATTACTAAAAACAATGCCCTTCTAATTACTCAAATCACAAACCCCATTAAAATAGTCTAAATCACTAAAATGAAGCACTTTATTTTAAAAAAAACACACACTAATTCTATTATTAACTGTAAATAGTAAATTTATATACTTGTTTGTCATATATTTATATAGCAATAAACGAATTTTGGGGATAGAAAATGGCTTCAGAAGAAACACACATTTTACTTGAAAAACTAGGCCTAACAGAATATGAAGCAAAAACCCTTGAAACTCTTTTTAAGTTAAAAGAAGCAGAAGCACCACTAATTTCAAGAACTGCACAAGTGCCAAAAACAAGAGTGTATGATGTACTTGAAAAATTAATTCAAAAAAATTTAATAATAGAAATAAATGGAAGACCAAAACTATACAGAGCAATAGAAGCACAAAAAGCGATTGATAGTCTTGTAATTGGAAAAAAAGAACAAATAAACCAATTAGAAAAAGAAGCACTCGAACTAAAAGAAACACTTATTGTTGGACAAGAGAGGGAGGAGAGTGGAGAAAAAGTAATGAAAGTAAAAGATAAACAAGATTTTGAAAGAATATTAGGCCAAGAATTATTGAAAGCAAATAAATCAATCCAAGGACTTACTGAAATAACTGATAACCACAACATTATTCATGATGCTTTGAAAAGAGCAAAAGACAAAGATGTTACAATCAAATTACTAAACGCAACTCCTACAAAAAAACTAAAAGATATTGCTGAAGTAAAACAAATTAATCACGGAATGAACGCATTCATTATTGATAACAAAAAAGTTGTTCTCGCTATTTCTGATTTTAAAAAAGACAAACCAGAATACCATTTCACAATCCTAAACGAACACCAACCAATGGTAACAACCCTTCAACACTACTTTGAAAAAAACTGGAAAGACGCAAAAAACTACTAAACTTAACCAACAAAAAAACATTTGAATTAGCTTTATATACTTTTGAAAATACTTTATTATTATGGGATTAAATAAAAATAAACTTCTTTTAATTTGCGGAGCAATAATAGTTCTTTTAGTAATTTTTATTCTTTTATTCCAAACAACTACAATAAGCCAAAACTTTTCTTTCTCTAATTTTGAAATGACAAAAACTATCTTAATAAACGGAGAAAACCGAATTGAAACTTATACTTTTGATACTGAAAATCCACTAATTGCTTATTTAATTGTTCCAAAAACAATTGCTACGGATATTTCTCAACTAACAATAAGTGGAGATTATTCAACAACAATAATTGAAAGCGATCCAATATTACTAATACAACAAAATGAATACACCCCCGGGACAAAAAAACTAACAATTGAAACTATAGCAGGCAACAAAGAACACACCACAATTTTACTCCCAATAAATTTAACAGAGTATGAAAAATTTACAGATAATGAAAAACAACAACTCACTGAAACAATAAAACAATTTGGCTACATTGATGAAAACTACTACACAACGGAAGAAGTAAAAAAAATAATTGAAGAATTTGCAAAAGGAATAGAAAATCAAATTGAATTAAAAAAAAGAATTAATATAAAAAAAATATATTTTTCAGAAGGGGAAGTACAAGAAAACATTAATAAAAAAATTACAGCAACTACTAATGAAATAATAAACAATAGGACAACACAAATAATTAATGATATAACTACTGAAAATAAAAGTCAAATTGTAATTCAATTACTCCAAAGTATTACCCAAAAAAGAACTACTAACCCCCAACAAGATATTAACCAAACATCTGGGTGGGAAGTTGAACTAACTTTTTCTCCTGAGGAAAATTACAAATTACCTAGTGACATAAATTTATTTGTTTCAGAAGCATACCCTTATGATTCTCTAGAGTTTTTATTTAAAGGACCTAATGAAAATGGAACAAGTAAAAAACCAATAATAACAATTGAACCGAATGAACTTAGTGATTATTTAACTGTTGAAGTAAGTTCAGAAGAAGAACCATTCATTTTATCTGCTTCTGCTGAATTTCCAGAAACCCACATTAACCGATACCCTTCAGGAACAACAATAACCGTAAGAGCAATTATTGATTTTTATTTAGAAACAAGAGAAACTATTAATATCAACATTACTTTTGGAGAGTGTGAACAACAACTTGGAGATGTTTTAAGACAAACTGAATTAACAGAAAGTCAAAAACAAGCAATCTTACTTGGATGTTATCAAGAAAAAATTATTAACAACCATACTGACATTAGACAGGATTTTAATGAATTAATAAATTTAAGAAATGAAATTCTTACAAGAACAAGTGAATCAATTGAAGGGGAAATAAATTATCAATCTTGCCCAGAAATAATTGGAGAGTACACAGCAGGGCAAATTGAAAATTATTATGCTTGCATAACAAAAGTTCCTGCAAAAGAATTTGCATTAACCAAAACTTTAGAATTAATGACGGATCAAAATTTAATAGATTCTTTAACTAATTTAGACACTTGTGAAATAAATAATAATAACATTGAAAAATTACTACAAACAACAATTACCCCAATAGAAAAAGGAACACAGCCACCAATTCCAACAGAAGTAAGTGAAAAATCAGAAATTAATGAAAAAAGATTACTTGCCTTAAATCAAAACAAAACAATCGACAAAAACATTATTAATTATCTTTCTTTAAATTGTGAAATTAACCATAAATTAATCCAAACTAAAAAAGAAATTCAACAAGGGGAATTAATTTTAGGAAAAACTCCGGCCAATACTGAAAACACATATCTTGATTTTTATGCAGATTTTATGACGGCTGTCAGTGAAATTTATTCTATTGATGAAGAAATAGTCAGATATCATGGTGGAAATAAACAAATGCAGATAAATTACAAATTTGATATTTTAACAAAAGGAAGTTTATACTACCAACAAATAGTTGACGAAAAAATACCTTTTAACCCAGAATATGGGTGGAATCTTGAATTAGATGAAGAAATTGAACAAGATTTAAAATATTACGAAAGTGAATTAGAAAATAAACACAATAACTTAAAAAATAACTACAAAAAACACTCTGACTTTTTTGAGTGTGATACAAATAATTGCAAGTTTTATAAAAAATACTTTTCACTATTAGAAACTTTAGTTATTCAAAGAAAGAATTTGGAAGAAAACTCAAATTATTGGCCTGCAGAGTTAGAATTTGTTCAAACAAATTATGACTTATCTAACCATTTAACTACAAAAGAGGGAATTCCAAGCGAAGTAGTTATTAAAAATTTAACAGAAGCAAAAAAAGAAAACGCTGAATTATTAACTAACTTTTTGGTGGCACATTTTAGAGGAGAACTTGAAAGGGAAATAGATCTTCTTAAAGAGGTTAATAAAAAAACTCTGGAAGAAATTGAAGAAAATGAACCTAATTGGTCAGTGTATTTTAGACCAGTAAAGTTTGGAGAAATGCTTGCTATTGGTTCGGGAATAAATCAACCTGAAAACTATTTACTTGCAAGACAAAATATGTTTTTTGAAAAAGTTACTACAAAGCAAAGTACATTATCTTATTTAATAACTGCATTTAATGAGGATTGGAATAATTGGAATAATAATGATGAACTAACAGGAAATCTTAATTTTTTTGAAAATATGGAAAAAAATTACTCTAACCAAGCAGGGTTTGAAAATGCAGTCAAAGACAGACTTTTTATTAAATACAAAAGGTTAGAAAAAGAACTGCGCGCATTTGATGAAAATAAAGATAATTTTAGCAATAATTTAAATAATTTCATGAAAGTTGAACAAGAACAAACACTAGGGATTGCTCTTGGTTATCAAGGAGAAGAACTTTTACCTATTGCAAGAATTAATTATCAAGAAATTATTGATACTGAGAAGGACACAAATAATATTTATCTAAATAAAGATGTTATCGCAAAAGCAAAAACAAATTATGAAAGAATTAAACCCGAACTTACTTGGATTGAAGCTATTGGAGATTGGTATAAAGGTGAACAAGAAACTGTAAAAAAAGAATTAAATAAAGTTACTATAGATCAAAGAAGAGGAATGGATGTTTTGTTGAACAGAATTGATTTGTTCACTGATATTAGATATATTCTTGCTTTTGAAGGAGCGGGTTTAATCCTAAAACCAGTATTTGTTCCAATGTTTGCAACTATTGGAAAATCTGCAAGTGCACAATTTGGAAAAATAGCAGCATGGAAAGTTACACAATATAGTAAAAATAAAATTGTTCCAAAACTTAAACCAGTATTGTCTTTTTTTAATAAAACTGTTTACTATACTTTCTACCCTGTAACAAAATCAGCACAAACCATAAGATTAACTGAAGCAAAACTTTTTAGTAAATTGTACAATTTGAGTTTGAAATCAAGATTTAGTGGTTTTTTCACTAGAAGTATTGAAATTCTTGCTTCAAAACCGGGGTATTATAGAGAAGGTTTTTCTCTTTTAGATGGAGGGTTTTTTGGAACGAAAAAATGGTTATATGCTAGACAAAATTTAATTAAAGATGGATCAAAATTAATGCTTTGGGATGAAGAAAGTGCAATATTTGGAATGCAATTAATTAGAGATGCAAATCCTAAAGGAATTGGTACTGCAAAAATTGGAAATTCAAATATTACAATTGGTTCGATGAAAAACGAATCTGGACAAACACTAACTGTTTTAACAAGAGCACGACAAGTAAAAAATATTTTCGGAAAAACAAAAACAAGATTTGAATCACTAACAATTACTGATCTTACAAAAACCGCCGATGTTACTTCTGTTAGTTCTGCATTATCAAAAACAGAGTCAGAAGCAATCAGTGCACTTGTTTATCTTTCTGAACAAGGACAAAATTCAAAAGCACTCGCACCAACACTAAAATCTCTTTTACCAACAACAACTGACTCTACTGCAATACAAACTTACACATATAATACTGCAATTGCTGCTCTAAAAAAAGGAGGAATTTATAGTACAAGAAGCGGACTTGTATCAACAATTATTTGTAATAGTCCTTGCGTTAATCCTGCTCCAATAAGAAAACTCGCTGAAGCAATTAATTGGAATAAAGAAATTACACTTAGTGAAGATGTAACTCCAAATATGCCTTGGAGTACAATTGATTACGCATTACCAGATAAAATTAATGGAAAAATTTGGTTTGTTAATGATTCTGGTAACCCAGCTGAACTAGGCGCATTCAATAAAGGACATAATAGAATACAAATAAATATTGAAGGACACAGAGTAAGCGAAATGAGTACTAAAATTAGTACTGACCAAGCCATAAAAGTAACCCTTTCTCATGAATTAACTCATCAAGGCTTTTATGTAATACCCCCTATTGAAAGAGGAACAATTTTTGATTCAATTGAATTAGCGATTGGTAATGATGAACAATTATATGCTTGGTTGTATAGATTCAATGCGTGGGAAAAATATAATCAAAATTATTTCTTAAGAAGTAGTTCATTTGAAGAAGTACTTGGAAAATATAAAAATCAATTAGATGCTGCGGGAGTCGCAAGCGATCTTAGTGCCACTGAACAAGACCAACTATTAAATGAATACATAGAGTTAGTTAGAAAAAATAATGGTAAAAGTTATGGAGTTAAACTAAATGATCCCCATAAACAATCACTTATTGATGGTGCTAAAGAACGGGTTGGAGAATTAAGAATCTCAAAAGTAGGTGTTAAAACAGCAACTGGAAAAGAAACCTACTATATAAACTCAGACACTTTATTTGATGAATTATTATCAGTTAGTGCAGAAAGTAAATTTTTCCCAGGAAGAATTGTTGAAGAAGAATATATAAATATTTTAAAAAATAAACTTCCAGAAAGAGCAAAACAACTTATTGCTAATGCACAAGCTACTTCAGAACAAGCTGTTGAAAAAGCAATTAATTCAGGAAAACACCCATTATTAAAAAAGCCAATTACTTCTCTGGACCAAATCCCATCCACCCCACAAAGTCCATCATTAATACCAAAGTTTACCTTATCCAACTTAAAAACAATACTAGCTCCAGAATGTGTTGTTGGCTGCACAGTTGAAGCAAAAGCAACTGGACGAATTATTCAATCAACTGAAAGTGAAGTATTGGCTAAAGCAACATCTAGTAGAACTGAAGTTGATTTTGCAAGAGTTAGTAAGTTGACTTTTCCTTCAAAACCAACAATTCTTAAAGAAGAAATTTTGGACACAGAAACACTCGACTTTTTTTGTAACAGCCCTTGTGTTTTAGCAGATAGGTATTCTCATCAAGTAGTTAAGGATTCTACTTTGGTTGAGATAAATTATGAATCAATGAAAGGGGTTAGTGAAGTTAAACCTCCTGAAACTAGAGTTCTTCCAATTGATAAAGATGGGATGAGGAGTTCAATTAATCCTAATGGTTTATACAAAAAAGTAGGTGATGAAGTTATACCTTATAGTCCAAGTGATATTGAAGCTTTAATTGAGAAAGCACAGAATTTAAAAAACAAAGAAGGTTTAGTGGTTTCATATTATTTTAATGGAGTGGTACAACCAGTAATTTATAAGTTGCCTGTTGCTAAAATTATTCCTGCAGACCTTCCACCAATGGATTATACGCTGGTTCCGGGTTTTGAAGAAACTACTAAAAAAACTGGAGTCAAAATTGTTAAAGGGATTCCAACAAGAGCTGGACAAGGGCATGATCATTCTTTATTCCATGCTGATGAATATGGAGGAATAGAAAATTTTAATTTGTGGATAAAAAAAACTCTTGAAACTCCAAGTTATACTTATTATAGAGAAAATGGAACTAAAAAAATTTATGTAAAACCGATGGATTTTGAAGCTAAAAAAATTTCAGTAAGTGTTACTGAAATAACTAATGGTGAAGAAATTTATATGACAATGTACACTGTACAAATTCCAGACGAATATATTAAAATGTTAAGAAATGAACTATCAAAAGGGGATCATAAAACATTTAAATCAAAAACAGATCCTGATGAAAGAGTACTTATTGTTGGAGACAAAATATCAATTATTGTTAAAAGAACAAATAATGGAGGAAAAGGAATTAATATTCAAGCAAAAAATTCAATAATTCCGCTAGATAACTACGAACCAGTTGGAGCTAATAATGTTAATAGATTATTTAATGATCTTGATCCGACAAAAATTGAAATAAACCTAAGTGAAATAATAAATTAGTTTAAAAAGTAAATTCAATAAGGGATATGTATGATGAAAGCAAAAGAAAGATCAAAAATGCCAAGAGATCTTGCGCTTGCAAGGAGAGCGGAAAATGCTAGAAAAACTTGGATTAGAAAAAACAGTAAACCACAATTAGCTTTATCAATAAAATTATATGAAAAAGCATCAACTCAAGCAAAACTAATGGGTGAAGTTGAAGCTGCAAGAATATTAGCCAACAAGGCACTAAGACTTAAAGAAATACAAAAACTTTTAGAAATGAAGAAATAAAACAAATCCTCTTAAACTCTTTTAATTTTGGTTATATTATGGAAGCAATTAATAATACTGCAAAAAAATATGCGGTAAAGAATGCATTTGAGCATGATGGTTCTGCACAAATGGGTGCAGTTATTGGTAAAGTGAAAGCTCTTTTTCCTGATGCTAATTTAAAACAAATTGGCCCTGAAATTTCTAAAATTGTGAATGAAGTTAATAAAATGAAAAAAAGTGAACTTGAAATTGAGTACAAAAAGTTTGAGGCAGAAGGTTGGGAACTAAAACATGTTGAGAAAGAAAAAACCCTACCAGAACTTGAGTGGCTTAAAGATGGAATGACTCTTATTACAAGAATGGCTCCTAACCCTAGCGGAGCAATGCACTTTGGTCATGCTAGACCTTCAGTGCTTTGTGATGAGTATGTAAAAAAATATGGTGGAAAACTAATACTAAGATTTGATGATACGGATCCGAAAGTAAAAACCCCTGTGGAAGGAATTGAAAAAGAATTTATTAGGGATTTTGAGTGGTTGGGAATAAAGTTTGATGAAATATCAAAATCTTCTGACCGACTTGAAAGATACTATAGCGTGGTAAAACAATTACTAAACGAAGGGCACGCGTATATTTGTTCTTGCAAATCAGAGAAATGGAGAGAACTAATATGGGAATCAAAAGCTTGTCCTTGTAGAGAGAAACCAATAACTGAACAACTAAAACAATGGGAAAAAATGCTCAACCACGAAATCAAAGAAGGGGAAGCGGTTGTTAGAATAAAAACAAATCTTAATGATCCTGATCCATCAACAAGAGATTGGTGGATAGCAAAAGTGGTGGATGAAGTTAACCACACAAACAAAAATGCAAAAAACAAACACGTGTGGCCATCATACAATCTAGCTAGTGCTGTTGATGATCACGATATGGGAGTTAATTTTATTATACGCGGACAAGAACATGTGACTAATGGAGAAAAACAAAAAGAATTATACAAATTTTTGGGGTGGAACGATTTTCCACACACTTATTATTTTGGAAAAATATCAAAACTAGGGGATATGACACTAAGTAAAAGCAAAATGAAACTAATAATGGACGAAGTGGGAGCGGAAAGGTATGATGATCCAAGAATGGCGACCATAATGGCTTTTAGAAGAAGAGGATTTTTACCACAAACAATTAGAAAAATAATTACTGGTTGTGGAGTGTCAATGAAAGAAGTGAAAATCACTCTAGAAAACTTTGCTTCAGCAAACAAACAATTCCTAGGCGAAGTAGCAGAGTACCCTTTTTTTGAAGAAGCTATTGAAATTGAAATTAATAATATGATGGAAGGAGAAGGGGAAGCATATGGAGAGAATATTAAATTCAAAGGCGGAATTGAAAAATTACTTGTAAATAAAAAAGAATTATTAAAGTACAAAGGAAAAGAAGCACTTGTTAGATTCAAGAAAGGATTTAACGCAAAAATAATGGAAGCTACTGAATTTAGTGGAAAAGCAAATTTTGTTTCATACACGAAAAGTGAAAATCCTGTTATTTCTTGGACAAAAGAATCAATCAAAGTAGAAATATTAATGAATGATGGATCAATAAAAAAAGGTTTTAGTTCAAACTCACTACAAAAGGATAGCGGAGTGGTGAGGTTTGAAGGGATAGGATACGCAAATATTGAATCAAAAGAAAACGAAAAAATAAAATGCGTATTTGCGCACGAATAAAAACAAAACAAAAACCCCCAAAAAACCCACCTTTTTAAAGCTTTCTAAATCAAATTATTTTAGTTTCAGGGCTTATTGTGCCGATGAAGCTGATGTTGGTCAGCTGAGGATAAAGTTGCGAAAGCGACTTTTTATTTTTCAACTGATTTTAACATTTGATGCGGAGGAATCAAAATGGATTATATAAAATTTCAACTAACAGAAGAATTAAGAGAAGAAACTCTTGATTTGTTAGAAAAATCAAAAAAAGGAAAACTAAAAGCAGGAATAAACGAAGTGACAAAAGCTATTGAAAGAGGAACAGCAAAATTTGTGCTAATCGCAGAGGATGTTAGTCCTAAAGAAATAGTAATGCACCTACCAGTGATTTGTAAAGAAAAAAACATTGCTTTTAGTTATGTTACCACAAAAACTGAACTAGGAGAAAAAAGCGGTTTAGGAGCAAACACATCAGCAGTAGCTATTATTGAAAGTCCTGTTGATAAAGAACTAAAAGAATTAGCAAAAAAAATTGCTGAATTAAGGAAGTGATTTAAATGGCTGATGAAAAAGGAACACCGGCAGAAATAGTTGAAATAGTAAAAAAAACAGGGGTTCACGGAGAAGTAACCCAAGTGCTATGTAAAATACTTGACGGACCAGAAAAAGGAAGAGTGAAAAGAAGAAACTGCAGAGGAAATGTACAAAAAGGAGACATAATGATTTTACTAGACACTGAAAGAGAAGCAAAAGAAATTAAAGCATAAAATGCTAAAAAATCAAAGCTTCATCAAGCCTAAAGGCGAAGATGATGCCTTGACGTCGACCGGCGTAACGGTCGGAAGTAAAAGAAATTAAAGCATAAAATGCTAAAAAATCAAAGCATAAAAATGCTAACCCAAAAAAGGTGATAAAAAATGGTTAAATGTAGTTTTTGCGGAGACAACCTACCAATTGGTGGGGGAAAACTTTACGCGAAAAGAGATGGAACAAGTTTTTATTTTTGTTCAACAAAGTGTGAAAAAAACGCTTTGAAACTAAATAGAAAACCTGTGAAAACAAGATGGACTGAAGCTTACAAAAAAATAAAAGAAGCAAGAGTATCATCAAAAGATAAAAAGAAGGAATAGAAGGTGAAATTATGATAGAAAAAACATTACTCATAGTAAAACCGGACGGAGTGCAAAGAGGACTAACAGGAGAAATCCTAAAAAGATTTGAACTAGTAGGACTCAAAATCGTGGGAATGAAAATGATGCGTGTTGATGACACACTCGCAGCAGCACACTACGACGATGTAAAAGAAAGAAGAGGAGAAAAAATATTTGCAGAAGTAATAGACCTAATCACAATGGGCCCCGTAGTTGCTGTAGTACTAGAAGGAGTGGATGCTGTTGCAACAGTAAGAAAAATATGCGGATCAACAGAACCACACATAGCAATGCCGGGAACAATTAGAGGAGATTTTGCACACGTGAGTTTTGCATACTCTGATAAAGTAGATCAAGCAGTGAGAAATGTAGTGCACGCTTCAGGAACAAGAGATGAAGCAAAAAGAGAAATTGATTTATGGTTCAAACCAGAAGAAATACAAGATTATCCCTCAGTACACGAAATACACACACTACACCAAAAAGCAAAGGACATCAAAAAAATGAGAGGATACAAACCAGAAAATCAAGAAGAAAATTAAATACAAAAAAAATAAATACAAAAAATAAAACAAGTGAAAAAATGAAGAGTTTAATCATCATAACTCCAAAAGCTTTTAGAGAAAAAAAGTTTTTGGAGATTATGAAAAAAATAAATGAAAACAATTACAAAATAATAGGAATGAAATTAGAAAGAATGGATATGTTTTTTTTACAAAAAAAAGTGGGAAAAGAAAGTGATAAAAACAACGCGAAAAAAATGTCTGATCTTCTAAAAACACCAACAATGTTAATTATTATAGAAGGAAAAGAAGCAATAAAGTTTGGGAAAAATTTGGAAAAAGAATACGGAAAAGAAAACATACACATATCAACCAGTGAATCAGTAGCAGGATATGAAATTGAAAGATTTTTTGAAAAAAAAGAAATATTTGATTATTAAAAAAATAAAAAAAAGAAATTAATGAATAAAAAATTAAGAAAAATAATAAAAGAAACAATTAGAAAAATAATTGGGAAAAATAAAATTTTAGAGAAAAAAAATTATTAAAAAAATTCGAAGAAATAA
>JGI24711J26586_10003038_pt1 | contig 11475 bp, 15 predicted proteins | sample BioPla3DNA1_FD_26586 | JGI IMG/M metagenome (IMG submission 26586)
TATTACTCTTATGTTTATGTGTTTCAACAAAAAATAAAACCAGCGATTAACGCTGGTTTATAATTTAATTTTTAAATTAGAGTTCTTTTAAAAGTGTATTTTTTCTAGCTATGTACATAGTAATTATATCTGGTTGTATTTCAAGTATATCATTAAGAGTTAATTCTAATGATATACATATTCTTTCTAAATGATTGTATCTTGTAGATTGTGTTTCTTGTTTAATTATTTTTGATAAATTACTAGCTGATATTCTAGTTCTTTTTGATAGTTCATATATGCTTATTTATTTTTCTTCTAATATTTCTTTTAATTTTATTTTTATCATCAAAATACTTCTTTTATTTTTTAAGTTTTTAACCTAAGGAAATACCCCTTAGGTCATGTAATAACATCTGAATTATTAATTATTAAATTTTTTTAGAAATTTAATAATTTAAAATAATTAAATTACTTTGATGTTATGTATAAAATTAATTTTTATTTTTGGAATAAAAGGAAATAGTCTTTATTATATAACTATTTCCTTTTTATATTCCAAAGTGTTCCCAATCAAATTATTTAGTGCATTATATAATTTAAATATAAAAAATTTACATCATCCAAAAACAACACATTTACCATTAGGAAAATATATTATACCTGTTATCCAACCTGAACTATATTTCTCTTCAAATACAACTTTATATCCTAATTCTTCTATTTTTGTTATATTATCCCAATTATATTTACCTTTATTATTAATTAAACACCAACATGCCAAATTATTAATTTCTGAGATAATAATTTCATTAGAGTCATATATATTTAGATTATTACATTGAACNCATTTACAATTTGAGTTTCTAAGCTCCTCAAGTTTTTCAATAAGTTTTTCAATATTTAATTCTTTTATATCCATATATACCCACTCCTTTAAATATAATAAAAATAAACCAGTAAAAACTAGTTTATTTTTTTTAATGATTTATAATCGTATGATAATTCCTTTTCATTTTCAACTAATAATTGTTTCATTTTTTCAATACATTCTTGTATTTTAGCAATTAATAGATTGCTCTTTTCAATAAGTTCTTTAGACTCTTCAATACATCTACTTAATGGCATATTATAACACTCCTTAAATAGTTTTCTTATTTTAATAACGAACAGTAGATAAACTATTATTCATTATTATATTATATGTTTTAACTATTATATTTTTTAAAAAGATAAACTAGCCTTTATTCAGCTAGTTTATCAATCATTGTTATAATATGTGGTATTGTTGATATTGAATCATATGACTTAGTTCTTCTATTAGTATTTTGATTATATAGGAAATAACCATCTATATCTTGTAAAATAGATGTATTTGGATTTAATTGTAATTTATTTTTTAAATCTATATCATTAATATTTGTTAATTCCATATATAGATTGCTATTAGTTTGTTCATTAATAAGATGTATAAGTGTAGCTTCATTTATATGAGCATTTATAACAGATTCTATATAAGCATCAACTGATTCTTCTAAATTCTCGTCAAATTCTAATTGGTCTGGAGTTAGTAAACGCTTACCTGTTAATTTTTCATAGAAGTAATATTTACTATCAACTTCTATTTCATTAGCATAATCATTTAATATACTTTCATATATTTTTTTAAAATCATCTCTATTATATTTATATATATCATATGTCGTATTATATAAATCTTTTATAGAACCTTTCTTAATCTTACCATCTTCTATTTTATAGAAATTGGAGAAATATTTATCTGTAGATAATCCTATATTAAATGAATTATTCATCATATAAGGTATAATATAAGCATTATCTGCTTGATTATATTGATTTGGTAATGCTGCAGCTGTAGCTGCTGATTCTTTTACACTATTATATTTTTCAATCCATTCCCAATTCCATTTATATAACTCAGCTGTCTTATCACCATATTTATAAGGAATACCTGGATCTCCAGTATCTTCTATAACTTTAATCTTTCCAATACATTTTATTTTTACAGGTTCTAACACCCACACTTCTCCTNTTATTTTAGAGTCTGGAATTTCTTTTACAGATGGTTTTTTAGTTGTTAAATTATATGAAACTGGTTCATGAACATATAGTTCTACACCTTTTAAATTCATAGACATAGCCATCAAAGATTTATCTATACTTGTAGTAAAACATACTCTTTTAGTTGTATTTTCTTCATAACCATTTTTAGTAAGAAAATTATCAGGTAATCTAGGAGTTAAAGTTGTATTATCTAGATTCTTAGTAGATAGATGATATAATTTATGATTAAACATCTTTTTAGATTCATTTATTATAGTAGATTCGTTTATATGAATTACAAATTCATTCTCTGGTTGTTTATCATAATCTATCATTTTATGTTTAATCTCAGCTAATATTAATAATAGTTGCTCAAAATTATTATTGGTTAATCTAATATAATTATATTTATTAATTTTTGAAATTGCATCCTCTTTTGCAATTTGTTTAGCTCTGTAGTCACCCATTTCTCTATTATTAGGATTGTCTCCTCCGTCTTTTACATCATGAACAAGATTTGCTGGTAGATAGTATACATCTGTTATCCAATGATGTATTTTACCATTAAAACTATATTCAATAACAGGACCTGGGGTTAAAACATCTTTAGAATGANCATGTAATACTTTATCGTAAAATTCTAATAGTTTTTTTTCATAAGATCCACAATAAGTTCTTACCCCACCATCTGCAAATTTGTATGATCCTGAGATTTTTCTATTAGCAAGCATCTCTTTTTGTTTTTCAGGGTCATTTAACAGGTGTTCTTGACCATATTTATTTATCATACGACTTTTCATTAATTGTACATATCTTTTTTGACATGTAGGTCTATCACATAATCTTTCATATCTCCAAGCATCATTATTCCATTTAGTTTCTTTACCACATATAATACAAGATCCACGTTCTTTTTTATTTATGCTATTAAATACAGCTCTAGCTGCAGGAAATTCATCTGATAATAATTCTTCATGAATTTCATCTACATGGGAAACTAAATTTTCTCTAGTATCTCTATACTCGCAGAATGGGCATTTATATTTTCTTTCAGAAGAAGCCGCTTCAATTATCAGAGCACCATTTTCATTGACAGCTTTCTTAAATTTCTTTAATCTTTTTTCACTATCCATATACCATTTAAATAATTGAGGAGCTCTATTTTGTAACTCAGCAATCCAATCTATTTTGCCACCACCATTTCGTTTCCATCTTTGATATATACTTTTTGTCATTGAGGTTCCTTTGATTATAAGTGGTTTACTCTTTAATGTATTAGGATCAAGCCATTCGAAGATCTGGATACCCTCTAAAATATATAATGTTGTTTTGTTATTACGCATTTCAGATATAATATATAGTAATACTTTTCGTAATAAATCTATTCTTTCATCTATAGAAAGATTACTAATATCTGTTTTTGTTAATTTTGCAAATTCTGGAAACCTAGTTTTAGCTTTTTCTAGAAGTTTTGATTTAGATGAATCATAATCATGTTCTAATCCATCGATTTCAAACATTTCTGCTTTATATTTTTTCTCATACTCTTCAGCTAAAGTAGTTTTTCCGCTACCACTTAAACCGGTTACGTATAGAATATTATTGGCAGTATTGGGTTTCCATTTATTAAAATTCATTATTATATCATCACCACTAAGAACATAATTCTCAGTTATAATAGATTTATTAATACTATAAACTCCCATGTTATCAACTCCTTTATAGTTTTATTTACTCTTATGTTTAATAATAACTCAGAGAATCAATCTCTAGGCTTTTTAAATAATTTTAAAATAGTTCTAGCAGTAATATCTATAATTATAAAAAATAAAAGTATATTAAATAATGGTATTAGACATACCAATATTGTCAAAATATAATCGAAAATTCCATTATAAATATATTTATCATTATTCTTAATTCTATGGTATAATTTTAATGATAAAAAATAAATAATACATATTAATGATATTATTATGTATAATATTGTAATTAAATTTAGTATTAGCATAAATCAATCCTCCTTTAATATTATGTTTAACATAAGAAAAAATAAACTAGCATAAGCTAGTTTATTATGGTTGTACTGTAACTGCCAATGCTGCATATAGCATATAGAATGAAATTATCATAAGCAGCATTCCTATAACATATCCTAAAACTTCATATTTTATTCTAGCAGATTCACGAAGTCTATATTTTCTTCCAAATAATTTAATTGTCATTATTTTGCCATTCTTCCTAGCGTATCTTACATTGTTTTTTCTTTGTGTTGTTATCATAATCATTTCTCTCCTCTTCTTAACTTAATGTATAATAGTTTTTATTTATTTGTTAGATAATAGATAAACTATTAAACTATTATCATTATTATAATATATAATCAATATTTCTAACTTTAACAAAAATGATTAAATAATACATTGTATAAATATATACACTAAACTATAAAATAATTTATATTAAGAAGGAGGGAGGTTGTTATTATTGAATGAGTATACCCTTTCTGTAGATAAATTCGAAAGACCTGCAAAAAAGTCAAACGAAGATGCAATTTATTTACTTTTAGTAAGACTATTATTATTAACACCTGGAACAATACAAACTCACCCTGAAATGGGGGTTGGACTTGTAACAAGATTTAGATACATGAGTATGGAAAGACTTTCAGAATTACAAGCTGAAATATCAAAACAAATCGCAACCTATTTACCAAATTTAATGGGAGTCAATGTTGAAGTTGAACAGCTTAGTACTGTAGATATTAGAATTAAAATTAAAGTAGCAACTACTTTATATATATTTAATACTGATTTTGNAAATCAAACTATAAAATTATCAGAATTATAATTTAAAGGAGGAATTTAAATGGACACAAATAAGCCAGTAACATTAAACGATTTAAAATCAAATTCTAATGAAGAAACAACCACTGCTACTAATGTAAGGGTAGTAAATCCAACAGAAATATTACCAGAATCATCTAAAAAAGATCCATTGGAAGAAAAGATGGACAAAATTATGAACAATATAGATGTTGCAATAGAAAGAAAGAAAAAAGAAGTTGATGAAAGAAAAGCTCAAATAGAAGAAGAATTATATGAACAGTCTTTGGAGCAAGAAACTACAGCAACAGCTGCACCAGTAACTAATCTAAAAAATGATGAAACAGATGTTATAGAAAAAGATGAAGTTGTAGTGTCTTCAAGTGATATCGAAGATACTAAGAAGAATTTTGTACCGTCTTCTATTTCTCAAGGTAGTATATTTGTAGATGAAGAAGATTTTAGTGATCTCGATGAAGAAGATGATGAGGTAAGAGAAAAAGAAGAAGAGGAACAGTTAAAGGCTGTAAAATCTGTTATTAAAGAAAAGATTAAACCTATTACAAATGTAATTGATTTATCATCATTTACAATTTCTAAAAAACCAGTATCAGTAATAAATGCCCTAAAATCAAATATGTCTAGCAAGAAGACTGTTGATTGGGTATTACTAGCAACAGGTATTCCTGTAACAATGGAAGCTCTTTCTGGATTTGAAATTCAGAAATTAGATCCAAGATCTTCTAGCAAGAACAGATTTAATACTTATAGAGAAATCTATGGTATTCTTTATGATCATATTGTTGATGCTAACAAACCAAAAACAATTGAAGAATGGGTTAAGTTAATTAACTTCTTCGATATTGATCATATTTACTTTACAGCTTACAAAGCAAGTTTCGATGGTGCAAATTCAATTCCATATAGTTGTCCACATTGTAAGGAAATATTTATGGAAGATATACCTATTGATGATATGATTAAATATAAAGATGATGAATCTAAGAAGAAAGTTCAAGCGATACTTCAGCAAGATAACACATCTCCAAATGCATATGATGTTGAATTAGTTCAAATTTCCGATGATTATGTAATTGGATTTAGAGAACCATCTATATACAATGTAATATTTGAAAATGTTGTATTAGATGAAAACTTTACTGAAAAGTATAGTGAGTTATTATCTTTATTGGCTTATGTAGATTCTATCTACTATATCAATAGAGAAGAAAATGCATTACAGCCTATTGAGTTGAAGATTTATCCAACCAATGCTGTTAAAACTATTAAGAATAGAGTAGTTAAGTATTCTCAAATACTTCAATCTTTATCATCAGACCAATTCTATAGTTTCAATGCTTATATTAAAGCTATAAATGAAAGACATGATGAGATGGTATATGTATTACCAGAAGTTACATGTCCTAAATGTAAAACAGTAATACCAGAACAAGAAATGAGTGCAGAAACATTACTTTTTACACGTCATCAGTTGGCGGGTATAGCGAATACATAGACAAATTAGATAGGTTCATATCTAATTATAAAGGAAGAGCCAGTATAACTGAAATTATGGAAATGCCAAATTGGCTCTTCCATGGTCTATATGCTAGAATGGTTAGACGATTGTCAACTGAAGAAGGTCAAAAGGAAAAAGCTGCAGAAACATTTGTTGAAGGTATTACAGGGGGGATGTGATAACTCGTGTCTTTAAAATTAGGTCAAAATGTGACTATAAATAATACAGATGATATAGAAAGTATTATACAATATTTTGATGAGATAATGGCATTATATGATGTAATTGATAAATATGAACTTATTAATATAAATACTAATAATGGTAATATATCATTTGATATTATATTTAAAGGCTGCGACGATGCTATTAAAATCTTCAATGTAATACAAAGGAAAGAAGTATCGAAATATGGCCATATCTATATTCCAGTAGTTTCTTTAAATTATAATATCCTAAATGTGAAACTTATTGATAAATTAAAATAATATAAAGTATCTGGTATTACCAGATACTTTATTTAATTATTAATCAGATTAAGAGGTGATATTATATGAAAAAAACATTTGTTATTAGTGCTTTTCCTGGATGTGGAAAAAGTTATTGTTTTAATACTTTAAATGGTAAAGGTATAGATATATTAGATAGTGATAGTAGTAAATTTAGCTGGATATATGATTCAAATGGAAATAATACTGGTATAAGAAATCCAGAATTTCCAAATAATTATATAAATCATATTAAAGAAAATATCGGTAAAGTTGATATTATATTTGTAAGTAGTCATAAAATAGTTAGAGATGCTTTGTTACAAAATAATATCAAAACAATTTTAATATATCCACACAAACATTGTAAAAATGAATGGATTAAACGATTTATAAATAGAGGAAACGATGAAAAATTTATAAAATTNATATCAGATAATTGGGATGATTTTATAGATGATNTGGATTCAATAAATCCAAAAACAACCAGATACGTGTCTGGAAACTCTATATTTTATAAAATAACAAAATATAAATTAGATAATTATGAATATATAGATTCGAAGTATTTACATTCTTTATTAGATAATCATGTTGCAAAGGGTTTGTATGGAAATTAATATTTAAACATATTAATAAAAAGGAGGTATAATATATGGATAATTTTAAATTAGATATACTCGATCCAGAGAAATTTATAAAAGCTAACGATGTTCAAGAAGTTACAAACCCTGTTTATTTTGTTAGAAAAGGTGTACCAACAGATGATGGATTATTATCAAATACTATATTCGGAATAACAACAGAAGAACGTGCTAATAAATATGCATATATAGATTTAACTGAATGGTTTTTACATCCATTAATATATAAATTATGGGTTAGAATGGATAATAGAATTCGTGAAATTGTTCANGGAACAAAGAAATTTTCCATAAATTCAGCAGGAGATTTTATTGAAGATGAAGAAAACGGAAGTAATGGAGTTAAGTTTTTAAAGGATAATATAGATAAAATAAAAATAAAAAGAAGCGAATCTCATACAAGAGATACTAATATAAAATTTATAATGGATAATAAAGATAAAATATTTATTAAAAAATGGATAGTAATTCCTGCATATTATAGAGATGTAAATACAGAAGCCAACCATACTGAAGTTGGAGAATTAAATAGATTATATAATTTATTAATTATAGCAGTTCGTTCTTTAAAAGAAACTGCTGATTATGGATTATCAATGTCTTCTGCAGCTAAAGGAAGAGTTCAAGAATTATTATTAGATATATATAATTGGTTAAGTAAAGAACCAAATATATATGGAAAAAAAGGTATAATTAAAAGAGCAGTTATGTCTAAAACTGCAGACTATGCTTCAAGATTAGTTTTATCAGCTCCTAATTTAAGAGTAGAAAAATTAGAAGATTTAATGGTAGATTTAGATCATAGTGCAGTCCCATTAGCATCTTTATGTACAAATCTATATCCATATGTAGTATTTTGGATAAGAAGATTCTTCGAAAACGAATTTTCTGGTAGTGCTATGTATCCTTATCTTAGTAAAGATGATGGTCAGATTCATTATGTTAAAGTAAAAGATCCGTTAATAGAATTCTCTGATAATAGAATAAAAAAAGAATTAGACAGATTTATTCATGGTTATTCTAATAGATTTATTCCTATAGAAGTTCCAAATGAAGAAAATAGAAAAATATATATGGTATTTAAAGGTAGACAATTAAATGCTGAAAATGCTACACAAGAAGAAATATTAAAAACACCATTAGTAGGAAGAAGATTAACATGGTGTGATTTAATTTATATGGCATGTGTAGACTGTTCTGCTGATAAATCTATACTTATAACAAGATATCCAATGGACAGTTATTTTAATCAGTTCCCATCTAAAATAATAGTAGCATCTACTAAAGATACTGAACCNATTTGGTATGATAATAAATTCTATAAACATTATCCTAAGATAAGAAAAGAAGATATTGGTCAAGATACAAGTAATAAGTTTATAGATACTCTAAATATATGTAATTTATATCTTGGAGCTATTGGTGGAGATTATGATGGTGACCAAGTTACCGTAAAAGCTGCTTATTCTATAGAAGCTAATAAGGAGTTACAGAAACATATGGATTCTAAAGCTCATTTTATATCATTAGGTGGAGTAAATGTTAGAACNTCTTCTAATGAAGCTATACAAGCTATATATAATATGACTTTAGTACTTCCAGAGACCAAATGCACAGATCCAGTTTTTTAATTATATATTATAATCATGTATGTATAATATTATACATACATGATTAATATTTAATTTTTAGGGGGATGATTACAAATGAGAGAATTAAGCAATAAGCAACTACAGTTAATCAAAGAAGACCCATCTATTATTAACTGGAATAAACTTTGTAAGGAATATATTATCCCTTACAGGATTATTAAGAAAAATTTAAACAGAATATCTTTAAGGGTTCTATTTAAGTATCAACAATTACCTGAGACTTTTATAGAACAATACTTATTTAGAAAAGACTTAATTCCTATTATATGTGCTAATCAAGAATTATCAGTTCGATTCATGTTTAAGTATAGAAATATATTAGATTGGAATGAATTGATATTCTCACAAAGAATACCTGAAGGGTTACTTAGAAGAGCAGAAGTTATAGACAAAATAAATATCGATGATGCTATTATAGCACAGTCAGTATCAGAAAAGTTTATAAATGACTTTAAAGATAGGATAGATTGGAACTACATAAAGTCAATTTGTAAAACTGCAAATTTTTAATTGTATATTATAATAATGACAAATAATATTAAAAATAAATAAGATGCAAAGGAGAATGTAACATGAGAAAAGCGAGTTTTGAAAAGTTAAAAGAGATTATCAAAGGAGGTGCAATTACAGAAGAAAAAATTAAATTTGCAAGAATGATATTGGACGATATAGACTGTCCAATATCAATAGAAAAAGACATAACATGTTTTGCTGATGATGTAGAAATTTATAGGTTTGAGTCAACAAGGAACCACACAATAATAGAAAAGGAAGTATTTCCTATACTTGGAAATATAAACTATGGTATAGAGCAAATAACAAGTTTCGATGGTTTTAAAGAAACAAAAAAGATGCCATTAAGTATAGATAATACATGTGTAGTCTATATTGAAGAAACTAAGTCTGTTTTTGAAAATGGTAGGGTTGAGAAAAGTATTATTGATTCTAGAATAATAATACTGTTTAATGATAATGGGTTAGAAAATTCTTATACATCAAAAAGTTATATTATAATTTAAAATCGGGGAAAGGCTATAATATGACTAATGATAAGGTGTATGTATATAATATAGATTTTTACAAGTGAGAAATATACATAGGGAAACCAAGTCATCCTCATATTATAGCCTTTAGGCTATAATATAACTTTATATCACCGCTAGAAAGGTGGTGATATGGATGGATGATAATTTAACATACGGAACCGAAGATGACGAATAGTGGTTTTTAATTTAAATCTAAATTATGTGATATAACGTTATATTATAACAATTTTATGATTGCTTGTTTTGTTGTTATAGAGGGATGAAAATTATTTTTGAGGTAGATGAAAAAATAATTAGAGGATAGTCACACTATCCTCTAATTTTAAATTATTTATTATTTTTTATTTTTTTATGTTGTTTTTTTATTTCTTGGAAATATTTTGGATCTCTTTTCATAGTCTTTACTGGTTCTTCCTTAACAGGTTCCTCTTCAACTCTGCTAACTACTGCAGTTTCAGTTGTAGCAGCATCAACTATTTCTGCTCCTTCTTCAACTTTAGTTTTAGAAGTTTTAGGAACTTCTACTTGCTGTGCAGGAGCTTCAGCATCAACCTTATCCATAATTTCAACTTTTACTTCTTTAACTTCTTCTTTAGCAAGTCCTACAGTATTATCTTTATCATAGTTTGAAAGGTTTAATTTAACCTCCATACCATTAGGTAATACCTCAGTAACTAATGCTCTAGCATGTAGACATCTTGCGATATCTCCAACACTCATTTGAACACCCATCATAGGTGCAGTTATTGGTACTCTTAAAGAATAAATTGGTCCTTGTGGTTTGATATTTACTTTTTTAAACATATGGGCTTTCCTCCTCATCATCTTCATCTTCTTCAAAATTAAATTCAAAGTCAGCATCTTTAGTGTCGTAATTGCAACAATATTCATCAGGTAATAAAGGGTCGACAAAATCAAAATCAGCGTGTTCAGCTTCTTCCAACAGTTCAGCTGCTGTTTCTAAACATAACATGGTATCTAAATCAAGTATCATTTATTTACCTCCTTTAATTGATTATTATATACTTGTTAATTATTTAAAAATCAAATAATTACCTAAATTAACATAATATCAGTCAATGTCTTGATTTTTTAATATTAACTTTTCTATTTGTTTATTAATAATGTATATTATAATTGGTACATTATAGAATAAATGTATATTAGAATTATAATCTATTCTATCTAATAGATTAATATCATCTCTGGTTATATCTTCATTTGCAAAATATTTTATCATTATATTTAGATATGCATT
>JGI24711J26586_10003041_pt1 | contig 11469 bp, 7 predicted proteins | sample BioPla3DNA1_FD_26586 | JGI IMG/M metagenome (IMG submission 26586)
TACCCTCAGTAATGTTTCTCAAATACTCTACGGTTTTTTCAAGCCTTCTTACAGTATCCTTCATAACAGATCCTCCTTAACCTAATCCGAACAGCGATAACTGGCTGCTTTCGTCCATTCCGTCCAGGCAGCCGTGTTCTGACAGGATTTCAATGACCGCCTTGGATATGCCTGATTTCATTTTCAGATCCTCTATGGATACAAATTCCCCATCTTTTCGGGAATCCACAATATTGGCCGCTGCCGCGGTTCCCAGCCCCTGCAGTGCGGTGAGGGGAGGCAGTATGCCATCCTCGGTTATTATGAAGCGGGTAGCATGGGATTTATACAGATCCACAGGCAGGCAGTTAATGCCCCGTGCATACATTTCTCTTGCCACCTCCAGAATGGTCAGAAGGTCTTTCTCCTTTTGGGTGACCATCTTGCCCTTATCCTCTATATCCTTTATAGCCAGGCTGACTGCGTCAGGCCCCCGGGATATGATGTTGGCGTCAAAGCTGTCTGCCCGGACGCTGAAATAGGNGGCATAAAAGGCTTCCGGATAGTAGACCTTGAACCAGGCTATCCTGAATGCCATCATCACATATGCTGCGGCGTGAGCCTTTGGGAACATATATTTAATCTTCTTACAGGATTCTATGTACCAACCGGGAACTCCCTTCTCCTCCATGAGGGTCTCCTGTTCGGGGGTAAGGCCTCTGCCCTTTCNNACNCTCTCCATGATCTTGAAGGATGTTAAGGGTGGCAGGTCGTTCATTAATAGATAGGTCATGATATCATCACGGGTACAGATAACCTCCGACAACGTGGCCACCCCGTTTCTCACCAGGTCCTGAGCATTATTGAGCCACACGTCGGTTCCGTGGGACAGACCCGAGATACGGATCAGTTCCCCAAAGGTGGTGGGCTTGGTATCCACAAGCATCTGCCTTACAAACTTGGTACCGAATTCGGGAACTCCGATGGTCCCCACCTGGCTGTCGATCTGCTCGGGAGTAACGCCCAGAGGTTCGGTCCCCGAGAAGATGCCCATGGTTTTTTTCTCACCCAGGGGTATGGCTCTGGCGTCCACCCCGGTTAAATCCTCCAGCATGCGGATAACAGTCGGATCATCGTGTCCCAGTATATCCAGCTTAAGAATTCTGCCGCTGATGGAATGGTAATCAAAATGTGTCGTGATGATCTCGGAGCTGGTATCATCGGCAGGACGTTGTATGGGTGAAAAATCATAGATCTCCTTGTGCCGGGGCACCACCATGACTCCGCCGGGATGCTGTCCCGTGGTGCGTTTGGTACCCATGCAGCCCGCCGCCAGCCGGTTAAGTTCGGCACGCGTTCCCGGTATCCCTCTTTCCTCCAGAAACTTCTTTGCAAAACCAAAGGCCGTCTTTTCTGCGATGGTGGCTATGGTGCCGGCACGGAAGGTATATCCTTCTCCGAACAGCTCCTCGGTATATTTATGGGCTCTCGGCTGGTATTCCCCCGAGAAGTTCAGATCGATGTCAGGCTCCTTGTCGCCATCAAAGCCCAGGAAGGTTTCAAAGGGTATGTCATGGCCATCCTTGATGAGGGGATTACCGCAATTGGGGCATGCCTTGTCAGGAAGGTCAAAGCCGCAGGCTACCTGCTTGTCCTTAACAAAGAACTCGGAATACCTGCAGTGCCCGCACCGGTAATGGGGCGGAAGTGCATTGACCTCGGTGATTCCGGTTAAAAAGGCTATGAAGGAAGAGCCCACCGACCCTCTGGATCCCACCATATAGCCATCGGACAAGGATTTTTGAACAAGCTTCCGTGCAATCATATACAGGGATGAAAATCCGTTTTTTATGATGGAACCAAGTTCACGATCCACCCTCTGCCTCACCAGTTCGGGAAGGGGATCCCCATACATATCCCTGGCCATATCCTCACTTATGCGTTTAACATCCTCTTCAGCACCCTCCAGAGAAGGCGGGAAAGTACCATCGGGAATGGGAAGGACATCCTCTATGCTCTCACTTATGGCTACCGGATTGGTTACAACTACCTGAAAGGCCTCGTCCTCACCCAAGTAGGAAAACTCCTCCAGCATCTCATCGGTAGTTCTGAAATAAATAGGTGCCTGCTTGTCTGCATCCTTGTATCCCTGACCTGTCTGAAGGATCTGCCTGAACACGGCATCATCGGGATCCAGAAAATGAACGTCGCAGGTGGCAACAACCGGCTTACCCAGTTGTTCTCCCAATGCCACAATCTGACGGTTTAAATCTCTTAAAGCTTCCTCATCCTTAACCATACCCTCGCGAACCAGGAACTGGTTGTTGCCGATGGGTTGTATCTCCAGATAGTCATAGCGGGCGGCTATGGCTTCAATATCTTCACAGGGTTTTCCCTCCCGCAGGGCACGGTATAATTCACCTGCCTCACAGGCACTTCCTATGATCAGTCCATCACGGTACTTCTCGAATAGGGACCAGGGCACCCTGGGTCTTTTGTAGAAATAGTTCAGATGGCTTTCTGAAACGATCTTATATAGGTTTTTAAGACCGGTTTGATTCTTTACCAGAATTACTGCATGGTATGTATCGGCGCTTTTATAGTCCAGCTCACCATTGCTGTTATATCTTTCATCCACAAGAAGATAGGCCTCCATTCCATAAATCACCTTTATCTCCCTGTTGGACTTTTTGAGTTTAGCGGCTACCTCCTGTGCCTCCGGGAATGCCTGAACCACACCATGGTCGGTGATAGCAATGGCTTTATGCCCCCAATCGGCAGCCCGCGTAATCACATCCTTTACCGAGGTGATTGCATCTAGCTGGCTCATCTGGGTATGTAGATGAAGTTCCACCCTTTTTTGGGATGCCTGATCCGCCCTGACTTTCGGGTTAGCTTCAATATATTCGATTGCCCTGAGCTTGATAGTGAGCTCCTTCTCATAAGCATCAAACTCCGCATCGCCGTTAACCCGGACATGGGATCCCACCTTCAGCTTCTCCTTTAAAACCTCCATCTCCTGTTCCTTCGCAAAAGCCTTGCAGGTAAGGGATGAGGTTCGATCGGTTATGTCCATGCTCAGGAGGGTACGCCCATTTTTCAGTTCTCGGGTCTCCATCCTGATGATCTCACCGGACAGCACAACACTTCCCGAATTTATGTCCACGTCCACCATGGGCGACGGCTCTCCCTTGAAGGGTCGGCCATAAATAACACGCTGATTGTTGAAATTCTGTCCCCGGCTTCCTCCGTTTCTTACGTACTTGCCATAACCCTTTTCCTGAGCGGCGGAAGCTGATGACCCTTTTTTATCTTTGGGTAATGGTACTCCGGACTCCTGGCTGGAGAGCACCTGAGCTACAATTCTGGCCTCACTCTCCATCTTCTCAGCAATATAATCAACCGTCCCCCTCTTCTTGTCTTCAGTCTCACTGAAGGAAACCCTGACATCACTTTGGAACAGCATTCTGATAATCTTCTCCATATGCTTTCCTGCTCCGGATGCCTTAAGCACCGAACAGCCTGATCCGGGAAGGCATACCATGAGTTGCCTGCCCCTAAGCCTGAACTCGGCATTTTTCAGAAAGGGTACCAAATGAGATTTACTGCGGCAGGTGTAGCGGATGATTATTCCCTTGTGCCAGTCATCCAATTCTTCGGGAAGGGGTATGGTAAAGCCGGGTCTGATATCGACCCGTGCAGAAAAATAGTCTGTAAGTGTTTTTTCAAGTTGCAGAATTTTATCAGGACAGATCTGCTGGCTGATATCCAGACAGAGTTCGATTCTTTTTTCAGACTTATGATAATTGAGTTTGGTAATAAAGGCTTTTGAAAAATCATGCTGTAACTGATCTATGGGTATGATGTGTTTAAACGCCTCGCAAAGGGATAACTTTTTGAGAACGTTTTCATCCATGGTTCTTTCAGTCCTTTCAAGAAGTGCTGGCTGATCATTGGTTAAAACCTATACCCATATTCTATCATATGCGTTCGAAATGGGGGAACTCTTTTACATGTCAAACAGATCCGAAATCACTGAAAGGAAAGATGCGCAGAAGACATCGTCCGATAACACGATCCTTGTTCACAGGCCCAAACACCCGGCTGTCGCGGCTCTTATTCGGCAGCCTGTTATCACCCAGGACATAGATGCAGCCTTCAGGCACAATCATATCTGAATAGAGATCATTCATTTCATCGGTATGGGTTCCATTGATATAGGTCTCCTGCAGCTCTTGTCCATCCACATAGACCTTGCCGTCCCGTATCAGAACATGCTGGTTTTCAACAGCAATAATCCGCTTGATGGCATGCTTGCGCCTGGCCCCCAAAAGTTCGGGAATTCGCATGACAACGATATCCCCCTGGCGCAGGGTGCCAAAGCGAGGAGTAATGCTTTCGATAATCAGCACATCGTTATTCTTCAGAGTAGGAACCATGGAAGTTCCTTCAACAACGGTGATCCTGCCCAGAAACAACACAATCAGAAGGGCCAGCAACACGGCAATGCCGATATGCAGACCCCAATCAAGGATTTCCTTTATTATTTTATTCTTCACTTTTTTTACTCACCGTCTTGATATGAAGCTCCTCAAGCTGCTTTTCCTCCACCACATCAGGAGCGTTGGACATCAGGCATGAAGCTGCTTGAACCTTTGGGAAGGCTATGACATCACGGATGTTATCCGTGCCTGCAAGGAGCATGGTCAGCCGATCCAGTCCAAAGGCCATTCCACCGTGGGGCGGCGTGCCATATTTAAAGGCTTCAAGCATGAACCCAAAGCGATCCCTGGCCTGTTCGTCAGAAAGCCCGATTACACGGAACATTTTAGCCTGAAGTTCCTGGCTGTGGATACGAATGCTTCCGCCGCCAACCTCGTAACCATTCATAACCAAATCGTAGGCCTTGGAACGAACCTTTCCAGGATCTGAATCCAGGTACTCTATATCTTCGTCCATGGGAGCCGTAAACATATGGTGTCTGGCAACCCAGCGCTTTTCTTCCTCATCATATTCCAACAGCGGGAATTCGGTTACCCAAAGAATATCGTAGCGGTCATGGTCGATGAGCCCCAGCTTCTCACCCAATTCCAGCCGCAGATGCCCCAGGGCATCAAAGACAATCTCATCCCTGTCCGCCACAAAGAGGAGAAGATCCCCGGGTTTTGCATCCAGTCTGTCTTTTATACTCTCAATCTCGGTTTCGGTCAGAAATTTGGCAATGGGTGATCTAAGTCCGTCCTCCTCCACCACCATCCATGCAAGACCCTTTGCCTTATAGGTTTTTGCAACCTCGCCCAAAGCATCGATCTCTCTACGGGAGAATTTGGAGCCTGCTCCTATGGCATTGATGGCGCGTACGCTGCCACCGTTTTCCACCGCATCTTTGAAGACTTTGAACCCTGATTCGGCCACAAGGTCGGAAACATTCACAAGCTCCAGCCCAAAACGGGTGTCCGGCTTATCCGATCCAAAACGCTCCATGGCTTCTGCATAGGTCAGCCTCCTGAATGGAGCCGGCATGTCGATGCCCAGCGCTTCCCTGAACAGGCGGCTTACAAAGCCCTCGTTGATTGTCATTACATCTTCCACATCCACAAAGGACATCTCAAGGTCAATCTGTGTGAACTCAGGCTGCCTGTCAGCCCTGAGATCCTCATCCCTGAAACACTTGACAATCTGCATGTAACGGTCAAATCCCGATACCATCAGCAGCTGCTTGAATATTTGAGGGGATTGGGGAAGAGCATAGAATTTTCCCGGATGGATGCGGCTGGGAACCAGATAATCCCTTGCCCCTTCCGGCGTGCTCTTGGTGAGAACAGGTGTCTCTATCTCACAAAACCCGTTTTCATCATAGTAGTCGCGGGCAATCTTTGCTATCCGGTGGCGCAGCATGAGATTTCCCTGTAAATCTGGCCGGCGCAGATCCAGATAACGGTGCTTAAGTCTCAAAACCTCATTGGCATCCGAGTTCTCCTCTATATGAAATGGAGGGGTCTCGGATTTGTTGAGGATCCTGAGCTCTGAAGCAATTATTTCGATCTCCCCGGTTTCCATGTTTTTATTGATGGCATCGTCGCTTCTTCGTGCAAGAATTCCCCTCACCGCCAGAACAAATTCGCTTCTGACCTGAGAGGCCTTGTCATGAAGTTCGGGATCGGTCTCACTGTTGAATACAACCTGAATGATACCGCTTCTGTCCCTTAGGGTAACAAAAATCAGCTTACCCAAATCCCTTCTTCTCTGCACCCATCCCATGACCACCACTTCACGGCCAACATCGGATGGCTTGAGCTCTGTGCAACGATGCGTTCTTTTCATGCCTTTTATGGTCTCTGACATATGATCTATCTGCCTTTCTAGTCGGTTTCCCTTATCTTGACAAGCCTGTCGATAAGGGTATCAAGACTTATATCCTTGAACTCTCCGGTTTTCATATCCTTCAAAGATGCCTTGTTGCTCTCCACCTCGTTGTCGCCTATTATGAGGGCATATCTGGCACCCAGCTTATCCGCATATTTCATCTGAGCCTTTACGCTCCTGCCCATGATATCCTTGATACAGGTAATGCCTTCGGATCTGAGCTCCCAGGCAAGCCTTTCACAGAGCTTTTCTGCCTTTTCCCCAATGGATCCAAGATAGATAACAGGGCCTGGCTGGGCAGGAATTCCAATGCCCTGGCTTTCCATCTCAAGGAGCAGCCTCTCAACGCCTATGGCAAAACCAATCCCCGGTGTGGGCGCTCCGCCACAGGTTTCAATCAGGCCGTCATATCGGCCACCGCCGCAGACGGTACCCTGGCTTCCTATGTTTCGTGATACAAACTCAAAAACAGTCCTGTTGTAGTAATCCAGCCCTCTGACAATTCCCCTGTCAATCTCATGATGTATGCCGATTTCCTGGAGCTTTTGGGTAACCTTTTCAAAATGCACCCTGCAATCATCACAGATATGATCCAGAAGAACCGGCGCCTCTTTAAGATGCTGCCTGCAGCCTTCATCCTTACAATCAAGAATACGCATGGGATTGCGGTCTATGCGCTCCTTACAGGTTTCGCACATATTCCCGATTTTGTCAGCCAAAAAATCCTTCAGCTTCTGGTTGTAAGCCGCCCGGCATTCGGGGCAGCCAATGCTGTTCAGGTTAAGGGTGAGGTTTTTGATTTTGAGACTGTCAAAAAACAGAACCAAAAGAGAGATAACCTCCGCATCAGCCGACGCATCCGCCGCTCCGAAAAGCTCAACCCCAAGCTGATGGAATTCGCGGAATCGGCCTTTTTGCATCTTCTCGTAGCGGTAGGCCGTGATATTATAAAACAGTTTTGTGGGTTGGGGCAATGAGGCCATGCCGTGTTCGATATAGCTTCGAACCACACCTGCGGTACCCTCTGGGCGCAGGGTAAGGCTTCTTCCACCCTTGTCCTCAAAGGTGTACATCTCCTTTTGAACAATATCGGTGGTATCGCCAACCCCCCGCTGAAACAGCTCGGTATGCTCGAAAACAGGCAGGCGAATCTCCCTGTATCCGAATCTTCTACAAATCTGTGCAAACTTCTGTTCCACAAAGATCCATTTATCTATCTCGTCAGGCAGTATGTCATGGGTTCCTTTCGGCGCCTGTGTCAACATCCTTCGCCACTCTCCCATCCGTTCGTCTAGTCTATCGATTCATTGTAACCATTCAGTCATGGGTTGTCAACGCATGGCATACTGCAGAGCACTACAACTCTGCCATGGGCTGCCCATTGATCCATCATCCCTGATCAGCTGGTTCAGTCGTTGTATTTCTTGTATTTTTGATGGCGGCAGGTCATCTTGAATCCTTTACACATCCTTATGAGCGGGTTTAATTCTCCCTGGAATATTTCCCGCCCCCCTCCCGGCAGCAGCACATCATGCTCCTGGTCTGTGTATAAGCTATTTTATCATATATGTGGGAACAGATAGAAGTAAGAAACAAAAAAAGAACGGAGCTACCGAACCTTACAGGATCCCTGCAATCACTTACCCGCTCTTAATGGTATCCATATAATATGTCATTGCGAGGAGGCCCTGCCGACGAAGCAATCTCACGAAATGGAGGTTGGATGTGAGAAGTGAGAAATGAGAATCTAAGAAGGTTTAGAGGTCGAGATTGCCGCGTTCAGCTTCGCTTCACTCTCAATGACAATAAGAGATCCCGTAAAGGTAAGGTCGCATTGCGATAAGACACCGAAACATCCTGTGAGAATGAGATAAGGGCGGCTGTTGTTTGAGCGGAGCGAGTTCAGCCGACCCTCATTCGAACAGTTGATGTTTNGCAGANGTGCCGCTCAGCGACCGGGCTTTGCGGGATCACTGTTATCATTCGCCCGGTGTGGAATCCTCAGAAATATCTCCGTATACCGGGTCTTCCTCTCCACTTTTATGCTGAGGAAGGGAATCCTCATCCTCTTCTTCCAGCACTTCGCCTTGGGGAAGTGCGACAGATTCTTCCTTCTCAGGCAAGGTCCCATCATCCCGCCTCAGCGAGTCCTCATTATACTCCTCATCAGTTAGCTGGTTAAAGCTCAGTGTCACTTTGAAGAGATCACCGTCAATGCTGATGTCAAATCTTCCGCCGCAGGCATGGGTAAAACTTCGGGCGATGGCCAGCCCCAGCCCGGATCCTTCGGTAGATCGGGCTTTATCCCCTCTCACAAAGCGCTCCATGATCTCTTCTGAATCGAAGTCCATCTCGTAGCCTGCTATATTTTTAATCTCCACTATCACCCTGTTGTTATCTGAGATCAGATTCACATAAACCCTGGATGATTTCATTGAGTATTTTAATGCATTGGAGATCAGATTCTGAAATACCCGGTAGAGCCGCCTGCCGTCACTCATGATATAAACAGGGAAGCTGGGTACTTTCACTTTGAAGGTCAGATCCGACTGCTCAATCTGCTCACTCATATCTGCCAGTGTCTGCTCCATGAGCCTGACAAGATCAATTCGTTCCATGGCAAGAACCATGTCACCACTTGCTGCCCGGCTGAGTTCAAACAAATCCTGGATAAGGGTCTTGAGTCTGTCGGATTTTTGGGAGAGTATCTGGACATAATCCTTCACGGTATCCGGAAGCCCCTCCTCCCTGCCGATCAGGTCGGTGTAGCTGATGATGGAAGTTAAAGGTGTTTTCAGGTCATGGGAAACATTGGTGATCAGTTCCATCTTCATACGTTCGCTTCTCACCTTTTCTTCCACAGCATTTTGAATGCCGCTCTGAATGAGGGTCAGGTTCTCCCAGGCCCTGTAAAAATCCGAATCTGGGGACAGGGAAGACGAACCTTCATATTTCCCGTTTTTCATGGCTTCAATCCGCTCCACCACCAGTCCAAGGTCGTTCACAGTCCTGCGGAAGCGCCTGAGATACAGATAGAGCAGGTATAAGCCGGCAGCCACGAAGGGTATTGCCATGAGCGCTACTCTATGCCCGGCAGCAGCAAAAACAAACGCAAAAAACACAAGGATAACCTCGGCAGCTACCAGAGCATAGATCCGCCACAGTAATGCTTTCTGAAAGGGTTTTTTGCTCTCATACCGCCGATAATGGCCAACGAGCCAGGTGATAGAATTATTTGCGAAGAACTGCTTTCTATTGGTCAGCAAATCCACAAGCATTGTATAGAACCACCACAGACCGCAAAGGTTCAGAATACCGCTTGCAATGGAAAAGCCGTGATCGCTGACGGTATGGAAAAAGAAGAGCAGAACAAACAACGAAAAAACCAGCTTGACCTCAAACCACAGCCGGCCGGATATCCGGGCCAGGGTTCTGTCGAACTCCCTTTTGTCACTTCTTCTTACCAGGGCTATGAGCAGCATGATCAAATCCAGAGCCACAATCCCAAGAACCCAAAAACATGCCCGTCTTGCACGTTGAGCCCATTGCTTTATCATATAGAGGCTGCTTAAGCCAGAGTAGTTTTCTACCAGATCTTTTTTGACCATCAGGAGGGCCCGTACTTCTGGAAAATCGCTGCTCCTGTACAGATATGGCCTCAGCAATGTGTTCTGGTATCCGTTTTCGTAGCTGTAGGCATTGACAGTCCTGTTCCGGTTTTGTACCGTGATCTCCGAACCATTGTAGTAGATATAATAATCATAGCCCTGGGGCAGTATCACCTTGTCCCAGGCATTAAGTGTGTCACCATTCAGGCTGCCCAACGTTTCCTGGGCAAGAACCGTTTCTTTTTCTATGTTTCCTAAAGTTTTTCCGGTTATAAGGTTTTCGGCATAATAGAGCAGGTTCTCCCCCTCGTCCGAGAAGGCGTAAACAAGCCCCTCCGCATCATTGATACCCTTGGCAACCCTCATAAGATGTTCGAAATGATTTGCAATTTCCTGTTTGAATTTCGAGGTGTCCTTGATGTCCCACCGGATGACGGCCATGATGTCTCCAAAGTGGTTGATAATCTCATCTGCATTCCCAAGCCCCAGCACAGCCAACCCTAAGAAAACACTAGCCCCGAGAAAAAAACACATCCATACCAAAAAGGCTCTAAATTTTTTCGATTTTGTACCCAATACCCCACACCACCTTTAAGTATTTGGGCTCTTTCGGGTTAATTTCTATCTTCTCCCTGATCCGCCGGATATGCACCATCACCGTATTTTCAACACGGAAGGCCGGCTCTCCCCACACCCGCTCATAGATTTCCTCCGNCGGAAACACTCTTCCCGGATACCGCATGAGAAGCTCCATAATCCTGGTCTCGGTAGCTGTCAGCTTAACAGGTTCTCCCAATAAGGTGAGGGTACGCGTTTCCAGATGGTAGCAAAGATCGCCGGAACGCAGAACGCCACTTTTTTCGGAACCATTCATATCCCCCAGCGTCATAAATCTGCGCAGTTGAGCCTTGACCCTTGCCATAAGCTCCAGAGGGTTGAACGGCTTGGTGACATAGTCGTCGGCTCCCATGGACAAACCCAGGATTTTGTCGCTGTGTTCGGATTTGGCTGACAGGATGATGATGGGTATATTCCTTTCTTCGCGAATCTTCATGGTCGCCGACAGGCCATCCAGCCGGGGCATCATGATATCCAGCAAAATCAGCTGGATGCTGTGGGTCGCCAGAATATCCAGAGCCTGGAGCCCATCGTAGGCCTTATAGACCCGGTATCCCTCATTTTCAAGATTGATGCTTATGGCCTTTACAATCTCCCTGTCGTCGTCCACCACAAGAATGCCGGGATTATCCATACAGCTACCTCCTTCCTTACATGATACATCATCGTGGCAAAAAGTCACAGTTTCAAATAGAAAGAAACCCTTCAAACCCTGCATCCATCCTAAAAGGATAAACTTACAAAAGGCCTGATGGATTTCTTACAAATTTCTTACGAATATAGCCATCATATAATTTTGTTGTTAAATAACGCCCTTTTATCACTTGAGCCAGATATCCACCACGCCGTACAAATCATTGACACTGTAGTACAAGCTCCATAACCCCCATGCGTTTGC
>JGI24711J26586_10003046_pt1 | contig 11450 bp, 9 predicted proteins | sample BioPla3DNA1_FD_26586 | JGI IMG/M metagenome (IMG submission 26586)
GGTCGCGATGCCAAACCCCGGCATGAACGCGACCGTCTCGAGCCTCCCTATGATTCCATAGGCGGAGACCGCCACGGTCCCGAAGATCGCCACGATCGCCATTATCATCATGAAGGTGACGCTTCGAAGCCCCGACTGAACAGAGTTCGGGACGGCGACCAGCATCATCCTCCAGACCAGGGAGAGATCGATCTTCGTCCGGAGCGAGAAGGGGATCGGCGTCCGCCCGGAAAGGAGCAGGGCAAACGCTATGGCGAACGCCACGCCCCGTGATATGACGGTGGCGTACGCCGCCCCGGCGACCCCGAAGGCAGGAATCCCCCCGTAGCCAAAGATCATGAGCGGATCGAGGATGATATTGAGGATGTTGGCGAGGACCACCAGGACCATGGGAGTGATAGCATCGCCGCAGCTCTGGAACGAGGAGTTGATCACCCAGAGTTCAATCATTGTCGCGATCCCAGCGAAGAGGACCGTCAGGTAGGATGCCCCGAGGACCGCGACGTCCGGTTCTGCGCCGAGGAGNAGAAGTATATCCTCCGAGAAGAGGAGCCCCACGGCGGTGAGGACCATCGAGAAGAGAAGCCCGAGAACCAGGGTATGATAGACCGCCTTTGCCACCATACCGAGATCGCGCGCCCCGTAATGGCGCGAGACGAAAGCCGTATTGGCGGTGACGAGACCGATTACGATCGTCATGAGCACCATAACAACGGTTCCACCCATGGCAACCCCGGCGATCGCCTCGTACCCCAGCCGGCCGACAAAAAAGAGATCGACCATTTCGAGGACGCTCTGCAGCACGTTCCCCGCAACGATCGGCGCCGCTACCGCTATAAGACCCCGGAAGAGGTTGCCTTCGGTGAGATCGGTCATGCAGTCAGTTTGTCTTTATAGGACTCCAGGATCTGAATGATAAAACGCTGATGTTCCTCAAGCGCCTGTTCATCCTCGGGGGAGGTTTCAATCCCGACAGCGTAGAGGAGGATCAGGGCGTTGTCGAGGTCGAGCGNCGCAGGGTTCTCGACCTGCTCCGGCCTGAGGGGGATGGCAAGGTAATCGTAGTCAGCCTCGGCGAAGGTATGCTCNGGGCTCGCCGTCACCCGGGAATGGGCAAGGTCACCAGCACGCTCCCGGAGAATCAGCAGAGCATTCTCCAGCGCGCTGGAGGGGAGCGGTGCGATCGTCTTCAACCGATCAAGCACCTCCGTGCATTTCTCTGCTGCGTTCGGGTAAAGCCCAAATTTATATAACAGCAGAGACTGTGCGACCAGGTGTCCGGTCTCCTCGTCTATTGCGGAGAGAAACGGCTCGATCCGGCCGATGTAGTCATTCAACATCTGCTTCATTGTTCTCTTCTCTGGTCCGGGCGCATTAAACAATTTCTCTACCCTGACGGCGAGGAGGGTGATCGTCGCCGCATAGAACGTCTGCACAATCGCCCCGGTGCTGATCTCGTTTGGCACGATAAAGATGAGAATCGCGTAGAGCGGCACAAAGAGCGAGACGAGATCCTTCCGCGGTTTACTGTACGCCTGGTAGAAGAGGATGAACGAGGCGACCACACATCCTGCGATACCCGCCCAGGTGGCGTGCTGGAAGCCAAACGAGAAGAAGAGCAGCATCTCGATCCCGATCCCCCCAAACGAGACCGCAGGAACAGCTATCCAGAGGCGCGATTTAGATCCGGGTGTGGTGGTGTTTGTCTTCATTAGTCGTAGAGTATCTGTGCGCAGGGCATAAACAGAGTTCTCTTCGGTGCTCAGGGAGACGCGAGGTCAGGAATGTCGACCTCTACGTCCTGGTCCACGAGGGCACCCATGCTGGAACGGAGCCTCTCGCGCTCCTCTGCATACGAGCCCCTCAGGATCTCCCGCTGACTCTCGGCCCGGTCCCGCGCGGCAGTNTTTGTCTCGCGCTCCCTCCGGAGTTCCGANAGCAGGGCTGTGAGACGCTGCTCCTCGATCACGTCCGGAAGTGAGGCATAGGTCTCCTGGAGTGCTGCACGCTGCTCCTGGATCTCCTTTTGCCGGTGCAGAAGTTCTCTCATCTCGGTGGGAAGGGTATCCAGGTCCGAGAAGAGACTGATCTCTTCCTGGTTCTTGAGGGCAAGATCCCCCTGTCGGATCAGAGCAAGCGTTGCCGGCATCACCGATTCGGTCAGGCTGACCAGAGCACCCTCATCAGGGAGGGGGGCTGTATAGGCATCGAGGACCCGATCGATGNCCGCGGCCATCGCGCCGTCCCCGGCCTTCTCAGCCACCTTCCCGGCCTTCCGGAAGACGTGGATAGCAGTGGTTCGGATGGATGCTGCCTGCCGTCCCACCTCCTCAGCCATGGTATCGAGTTCCTGGATCCTCTCCCTGATCTCCTGCTGCCTGGCGTAATCCGGGCGCAACCTGAGGGCTGCGAGGTCTTCCTCAGTCTTCTGGATCTCTCTATTCACCTCCTCCAGCGCCGTCGCGTGGTCCCGGGCCTGGCTGGAGGCAGCGGTATACTCCTCCCTGATCCGGGTGAGGGAACCATGCAACTCGCGGAGATCCTCCACCTGCTGCAGGTCTCTCCGCGCCCGGGCGACCGCCTCCGTCATCGAGTTGACCTCTCTTCCGAGATCCTTGATGGCAGTGCGCACTTCCTTCATCTCGTCCGGGTAGAGGGAGGAGAGATACTTTCCCTGTCCTCTTACCGTCTTGAGCGCGCTCTTCAGTGTATCAGTGGCGGTGGCGTAGAAGGTCTCCGGGTCACCGGAGAGTTCACGAGAGAGGATCTGAGTCATGGACTTCGTGAACCGCGGAAGCGTTTTTATTGATATATCCCGGAGCCTGGGATGGACCCCCTCTGCACCTTCTGCCGTCTCCATGCGACCGACCACCTCGAGGAGGTGATCGAGGGTGCTGCTGATAGCCTCCCTTGACGGCGCCGTCGCGTCAGAGAGACCTTCTCTTATCTCCTCCTCGCGCGCATCCAGCCATGCCGGGAGGTCATCAAACTTCAGTTTTTCTACCTGAGGTTCGGTTCGTCGAAAGAGGTCTCGCAATTGCTTAAACATGGGTCCACCTGATCCTGTATATCTGGTGACGACAGCCCTATCAAGGATTCCGTCAGTCACTTCTCGCGACCCGCTGCAGGCGTTCCACGCCACGGATCTCGCGGATGACGGCCACAACGGCAGGGGGGACCAGGTGCTCCCAGGGTTCGCCGTTGAGCATCCGCCTCCTGATCTCAGTGCCGGAGTGTACCAGCCGCTCGTACATATCGGGCGACTGGACGTCCATCCCGGCCTCACTGAAGAGCTGCACCACGAGGGGATTACTCGAGTAGACGGTATCAAACGGCGGCGTCATCGACCTGACCTGGGCTACCCAGAGTGCGTTTCTCTGGATATCTTCGATGGGAATGACATAGAACGGACAGCCGAGGTTGTTGAGTGACCGGGTGATCATCAACACCCGTTCCCCTGCCGTGAAGGGGTTTGCCACAGTATGGGAGAGCTGGGCGCTCCCAACCCCGATGACAATCTCGTCGGCAGAGCAGGCGATCTGCTCCAACACCGAGTGGTGGCCGTTGTGGTAGGGCTGGAACCGCCCGATATAGAAGCCTCTGCTCATTGCCGCCTGCCCCCATGCGCGATCTGCGCAGCAAACGCGCCTGCNGTGAACCCTGCGTCGATGTTCACGACGGCGAGCACCGANCACGCCTGGAGCATGCTTGCAAGCGCTGCCTCGCCGCCNCCCATGTAGCCATAACCGGTGCTCACGGGAACGCCGATCACAGGTCGGTCGACGAGTCCAGCGACGATTGCAGGAAGCGTTCCTTCTCGCCCGGCGACCACGACGAAGACATCTGCCGGCACGAGATCTTTCAGCGCCGAGAAGAGGCGATGGATCCCGGCCACCCCGACGTCGTAAGCGGTCCTGACGACGCATCCCATCTCCTCGGCGATCAGTTTTGCCTCCTCGGCGACCGGGATGTCAGAGGTACCCGCGGTGAGGATGGCGACGGTCCCCCCCTGGCAGTCGCGGCCAGGCGCATCTTCCGCCGAGAGAACGACTGCTCGTGCCGCTTCCCGGTGCTCCATCCGGACTCCCGGCGGCAGCCCGGCCTGCAGAGCCTCGATATGTGCCGGCAAGACCCTCGTCGCGATACACCGGCCTGATGCCTTCACCTGCGCAAGCATGATCCGGGCAAAGGCCGCGGGCTCTTTCCCTTCAGCGAGCACCACCTCAGGTAAGCCGCACCGCATGCTCCGTCCGGCATCGATCCGGGCCATACCATCGATCATCTCGATACGGAGCCCTTCGATGGCAGCCGCTGCCTCGTCCTCAGATACCTCACCGTTACAATACATCCGGAGGATGTCCCTGATGGTAGCATTCGGTAGCATAACTCGATAACAAAAATAGGGGGTGAAAGTATAATATTACTTCATCTTATGTCATATCTTGCCTATGTCGCAGGGTTCGGCTTTGCCGTCACCGCTTTTCTGTGGCTCCGTGACCTGCGGATCTTCTACCGGACCGCCCTACCCGGTTATCGGAAGGCGGCCTACAGGGGTGTCCTGTATACAGCGCTCGCCCTGCTCGGCTACTTTATCACCAGCCTGACCGAAGACTGGGTCTTTCTTGGCCTCGCCCTGGTCCTTGCGGCCCTCTACCTCCAGGGCCGGGTCGAGCGGGAGCGCGTGTGGCACAACGAAGACGCGATTCAGCGGTTCTTCGGCAGGGTGGAGCGCACAAAAGATAAGAGTCCACGCAAGAGACCATAACTAGGGAGAATATCGAATGCTTCAGAAACCACGGGGAACAAGGGATTTTTTACCAGACGAGATGGAACGGCGACGGTTGATCGAGCGGCGGATGCGTGAGGTTGTCCGTCGGTGGGGATATCGGGAGGTCTGCACGCCTGACTTCGAGCACCTCGAACTCTTCACGATGAAGTCAGGCGAAGGGATCATCCAGGAGATGTACACCTTCGAGGACAAGGGAGGTCGGCAGATGACGCTCCGGCCCGAGGTGACGGCGTCGGTTCTGCGGATGTACGTCAACGAGGGTAAGGTCCTCCCTAAACCGATCCGCTGGTGCTACTTTGCTGACTGTTTCCGGTATGAGCGCCCGCAGAAAGGGCGTTACCGGCAATTCTGGCAGTTCGGTGTCGAGCTGATCGGTGCGGATACGGCAAGTGCCGACGCCGAAGTGATCATGCTTGCCGCCGAGGTGCTCCAATCAAGCGGCGTCACCTTTGACCTCCATGTCGGTCACCTCGCACCGATGAAGCATCTCCTCTCCGACCTCTCCCCGGAGGACCAGCGGGCGATCATGGCCTGTCTCGACAAGCGTGACCAGGACGCACTTGAGGCGGCGCTCGAGGATAAGGGCGCCTCTCATCTCCGCGATCCCCTTGCGGCGCTCTCAGAATGCCGCACCGTTCCAGAGGTCTTTGAGATCGCAGGCGATGTGCCGGAGCGCGCGCGGATCGAGGAGACGTTCGCGCTACTCGACTCGCAGGAGATCGACTGTCGCCCCGACTTTGGTATTGCCCGGGGTCTTGACTACTACACGGGAATGGTCTTTGAGGGGTTCGCCAGGAACCTCGGCGCTGAGAACCAGATCCTCGGAGGCGGGACCTACCGGCTCGCCCACCTCTTTGGTGGTGACGACGTGGCCTCCTGCGGATTCGCCATAGGGTTTGACCGGGTCATGGTCTCGATCGGGGATTTCCCGCTCGCCCCCGAGACCGTCGTCGGCGTCGTCTGCACACCTGAGGCGCGGGAGCGGGCGCTCGAGGTTGCCCGGGCTTTCAGGGATGCGGGGTTCAGGACGGAGGTCGACCTTATGCAGCGGGGAGTGGGTGCCCAGATCGCCCACGCCGCAAAGACCGCGGATTTTGCTGTGATACTGGGGAAGCGCGAGGTTGATGCAGACACGGTGACCCTTAAAAACCTGCACTCCGGCGAGCAGCAGGAGCGGAGCCTTGAGGATGCCATCGCTGAGGTAACACAGCATGGCGATCGCTGAGGATCTCGCCAGAGAGCAGCGGAGCATCAGCGTCGCGGAGTTCTTTGAGAAGAACAAGCACCTGCTCGGTTTTGACTCCCCGACACGGGGTATCATCACCACCATCAAGGAGGCGGTGGACAACGCGCTCGATGCATGTGAGGAGGCGGAGGTGCTCCCCGATATCTTCGTCAGTATCAGGAAGGTCGAGACCGAGGTCTATCGGATAACAGTCGAGGATAACGGCCCCGGGATCGTGCCCGAGAACATCCCCTTCGTATTCGGAAAACTTCTCTACGGCTCCCGGTTCCACCAGATCCGGCAGAGCCGGGGGCAGCAGGGTATCGGGATATCGGCAGCGGTGCTCTATGCCCAGCTCACCACCGGTACCCCGGCGCTGGTCGTCTCCCGGACGGGGGCGCGGGAGAAGGCTCACCGGTTCGAGCTGATGATCAAGACCGAGACCAACGAGCCCGAGATCATTAGCCACGAGGAGATCGAGTGGGATCGGACGCACGGCACGAGGCTCGAGATCCAGTTCAAGAGCACCCTTGCCGCAAAGAAGCGGTTGCTCGATTACCTCCGCCTCACTGCGATCGTCAACCCCCACGCCAGGATCACAGCCGATATCGATGGTGAGGTGACGACGTTTGAACGGGCGAGCAACGAGGTCCCGCCGTGCCCAAGACCCATCCTCCCTCACCCGCACGGGATCGAGTTCGGGGCGTTGAAGAGGCTTGCTGATGCAAGCAACGGGACGGTGAAGGAGTTCCTCATCGATAACTTCTCCAGGGTCGGGGAGAAGACCGCCGATGAGATGATCGGGGTCGCCGGGCTCAGGCCTACCCGGAAGGTGAAGAGACTCGACGCCGATGAATTAAAGCGGCTCCTTGATGCCATGCAGAGCGTGAAGGTCCCGGCCCCGCCGGCGCAGCAGTGTCTCTCTCCCATCGGGGAGGACCTGATCTGTCGGGGACTTGAGAAGGAGATCCAGCTTGACTTCGTCAGGGCCCGCACCCGCCCGAGCGCGGTCCATGGCGGGCACTCGTTCATCATTGAGGCGGCGATCGGGTATGGAGGGAAGCTCCCGGCTGAGGGAAACGCCCGGATCCTTCGGTTTGCAAACCGCGTCCCGCTCCTCTATCAACAGGGCGCCTGCGCGATAACAAACGCTGTCTCGCAGGTGAACTGGAGGAACTATGGGCTCTCGCAGCAGGGGCTTCCTGTGGGCCAGGTGCTGATCATGGTTCATGTGGCATCCACAAACGTCCCCTTCACAAGCGAGAGCAAGGACGCGGTCGCGTCTATCCCTGAGATAGAGCGCGAGATCGTGCTCGTGCTCCAGGAACTGGGACGGGAGCTCAAGACCTACCTCTCGCGGCGGGAGAGGAAGAAACAGCAGGACGATCGCGCCCGCGCGGTATGCTCGATCATCCCTGAGATCGCCGCAAAGGTGAGCGAGATCGTGGAACTCCCCCTGGTGGATACCTCTCCGATCGAGGGGAGGATCATGCGCAAAGTCGTCGCCAAAAAGCGGACGAGCAACGGGAGGGTCTGTATCGAGGTGAACAACTACACAGGCAGGGAGGTCGCGCTCATCCTCTACAACCTCTCTCGCGATACGGCGGAGGACGCAGAACCCGGGCCTGACTTCGTGGATGATATCGGCGGGGAGTACAACAAGGTCTGGCGGTGCACGCTCGACGCCGGCGAGGCCTGGCAGGTCGTCTATACGGGGACGGGTGACGGGACGCTGGACCTCCGCGGTGTGGAGGACAGTATGAAAGTGGTGGTGGATCTCGATGTCTAGGGAAGAGATGGATGCGATTGCGAAGGAGCGACTGGTGGGTATCGCCCGCGAGTGGTATGACCAGATGCAGAACGGTATTGTACCGTATGTCAGGCTGCCGACGCGGACGAAACAGAATATCGAGTACGATGATGAGAGCGAGGTCTGGAAGTACGGTGAGCGGGAGAGCACCCGGGCGGCGACGACTGAGAAGAGTGCGATCCACCTCCTGAAGATGGCCTATGTCATCGGGTTTCTGAAACAGCAGCTCGAGGAGAACCGGTCGTCGACCTTAAGAGAGCTCTATTACATCTCCGAAGGGTGGAAGAAGGCGAAGTTCTCGGCCCAGGATGAGAGCAACCTCCTCATTGAGGATCTCGAGATCATCACTGATGTCCAGAGGGAAGCGTTCCACCTCCGGCCCGAGGAGGACGGCGCCTCGATCTTTGGGCCCCTGCGGATACGGGAGACCACCCGGCGGGGTGTGAAGGAGATTCACTGCCAGGAGGATGTCGGGGAGGCAGGCTACCCCATCCCGAACAACGTCGATACCCTCGACTTCGTCGACCATGACGCAAAGTTCGTCATCGCTATCGAGACCGGTGGTATGTACGCCCGCCTGATGGAGAACGGGTTCGATGAGGAGTACGGGGCGATCCTGGTCCACCTCAAGGGGCAGCCGGCGCGGTCCACGCGGCGGGTCTTACGGCGACTCAATGAGTCGCTCGATCTGCCTGTCGTGGTCTTCACCGATGGCGACCCCTGGTCCTACCGGATATACGCAAGCGTCGCCTACGGTTCGATCAAGAGCGCCCATATGTCGGAACTCCTGGCGACCCCCCGGGCGCAGTTTGTCGGGGTGCAGCCCACCGATATCTCTGACTACAATCTCCCCTCCGATAAACTCACCGAGCAGGATATCAACGCCCTGAAGGCGGAGCTGACCGATCCCCGGTTTGCGACCGAGTACTGGCATAACCAGATCAACCTGCAGCTTGAGATGAAGCTGAAGTCGGAACAGCAGGCGTTTGCAAGCAGGGGGCTTGATTTCGTGACGAAGGAGTACCTGCCGACGCGATTGTCGGAGATGGGGGTTATCTGAAGGAAGGGGAGGGGGTCAAAAACCGCTCCTGCAGAGCTGTTGTTCATCTCCCTGTGACGCTCGAACTCCTGGTTATCCCGCTCATCGTTCCTCGAAGCCTGACTGCTTCTTGCACACCCTGCCTACGGCTGCTTTTCATCCGGTGTAGCCGTTTGGGGTGGAACAATCTCCTCTGCTGGCAGGTCTGATTATGCGTGGAAACGAGAACCCCTGCGGGGGTCGGCCGGTATAGAGATTGGCGACCGTCCCGCAGATCTCAGGCACCGACTGGGGTGGCTTGCAGTCGCCGGAGTTGGGGGGTTTGACCGTTTATCTCCAGGTGTGTCCCCCGTCTCTTGCGTAATAGGTCCTTCTGGTCGATGCCCCCTCATCTCCGGCGCTCTCAGCCAGGGAGGAACGCTCTCATCGCCCTCGCCTTGTTCCGGATCGATGGTCGCTCAAAGCCGAAGAAAGAACTGATCTCCTCTCCAAGGGAAGAGGTACCTCTTCCCGTCCGGATCAGGTCCTCATCCTGGCAGGCTGCATACACGATTGCCGCACTCCAGAGAACCGCGTCACCCCGCGAGAGCGGTGCGGCCGGATGCTCGGAGAGGTCCCTGACGATCCTCCTGCAATGCTCAAGGATGGTGTCATCCTTAAACCGTTTGCAGAAATCCTCGCACCTGGCAAGGATCATGGCGACACGCAGATCTTCGGCGTCCACTTCAAGTATTCCGCCCACGAGCAGGTTGGAGAGTTCTTTCTGGACCTCTTCGTCCTCAAGGTCAACCCCGGCCATCCCGGCGAATTCCCTTATCGCGAAATTGAAGAACGCATTCATGTCGTTCGTGTTGACGCCTGCTTTCTCTGCTTTCTTCAGGAGGTGCTTGAAGAGGGCCAGACTCTTCTCCGGGCTCGTGGCTTCTTTCTGAAAGACGGGTTCCGCTTTTTTGAGAGCGGCGATGAGTTCAGAAGCGTTTGTGAGGTGGCCGGATGCTTCCATGTGTGTCAGGAACCGGCAGAGGATCGGGACGGCGTTCATCGGCCAGTCTTCCGGGTAGATCGGGTTCTGCGACAGATGCTCGATCAGGCACTCCTGCACCGACGGGGCATCCCATGCATCGATCTTCACCCCGTAGGCAAGAAGCATGAAGGTGCAGAAAGCCACGACGGTATCCCCGGCCATCGCGCCGGCCTCTTCTCCGTATGCCGCCTTCTCCGCCTCAACAAACGCGTCGATATCAGGTCCGATATCCTGGATGATGGTATATATCGCGACCTCCACCTCTGCTTCGTCATCGAACGCGGTCATGCCTGGGATCTCACTCAGTTCTTCAGGAACGATCTCATCGGCGCTCCATCCCGGGGGATACCAGTGAAGTGCGGTGATGGCGTCCTCGACATAGCCACAGACGCCGTCTCTCGGAGAGTTGGAAATGATCCCCACACAGTAGGGATCGTAATCGGTCGATAAGAGGCATTCACGGCAGTAATAACGGGGGTTCTCCTCGTAAATATCGCCCAGGGTAAAAGCGGCCTCGCCGCCGCAGAGGTCGCATGGGATAGTTGGCCGGTTGTTCCGTGCGATCAGGCAGAGCGGATCTTTCAGCGGGGCGATGGGTGTCTCCCCGATCACCTTCAACGCCAGCGATGTGACGGAACCGAAGTCGTAGTCATAGATGAATGTGCTGCCCGGCGAGACGAGATCCGAAAGGGGGACTTCCATGGCGCCTGTGGAAGGCATATCATCGTCTGAGTCATATAAGACTCCGTCGATCTCGAAGGAACTGAGATGCCCGCAACACTCCACCCACACGTCGCGGATCAACTGATCGAGATCTCCAAGCCGGGCGTCGTGTCGTGCGAGAACTACCAGCCAGTAACTCTTTTTGTGGAGCCCCTGTATCATGATGAGGAGTGAGGGCTTCTTTCCGGTGGGCCAGCCCGACGCCTGAAGGCATTCCATGGCGTGTTTAAGCGCCTTCCGTTTTGTCACGGGAGCCCTGCAGAGCAGGCAGGTACCGGGTGGGACCTTTGGTGTCATTCATCTGGAGGTATGGTTGTCATGAGATAATGAATGATCGTGGTCTGCTGCCCTCTCCGGGAACGCGATCAGGGCGCCCCTCCGCATGCCCGGACTACGGGGCATGTCACCATATCGTGTGGGTCCAGGTGCATGGGAGTGATCACTACCTCACGCAGAAGTGCGCGAAGACGAAGCGGTCCACAACGGATCTTCCGCGCGTCTGCATGACCGCTCCGGGGGCCCCGGTAACTACCCCTTATGGGTGGGGCCCTTTCGTCAGGATTACTTTCGCCCCGCATGGCATACCTTAATGCCTGACCGGGGCGATAGCAAATCCATGCTACGAACCAGGATTGTGATCGACAGGATCCGGAAGGATGGACTTGTTTTCGCCTCTGACTACTCGGACTGCGACCATTCGATGGAGGGCTTCAAGAAAGTCATGTTCCGGGCGAAGGGGGTGGCTCCCCTCAAAACCGGGGCGGCGTACTCGCTTGAGTATGAGACGGAGGATATCCTCAAACCCTTCGTGCAGAAAAGCCGGAGCGGGAAGACAACCTA
>JGI24711J26586_10003047_pt1 | contig 11438 bp, 11 predicted proteins | sample BioPla3DNA1_FD_26586 | JGI IMG/M metagenome (IMG submission 26586)
AGTAATAAAGAAGATNTTGATAATGGTGAAAGACCCATGTCTTAATCCTTATTGTTCTGGAAGTTAGTCTGTGAGTTGAAAGAAGAAGTAAAAGCTGACCAAAAAGCAGCGTCTTAATCCTTATTGTTCTGGAAGTTAGTCTGTGAGACGTTATCTACCGAGACAAGTACACGGGTATTGATGAGTCTTAATCCTTATTGTTCTGGAAGTTAGTCTGTGAGAAGTTGGGATGCTTTTACTCGTTAAAGTTGGAATAAGTCTTAATCCTTATTGTTCTGGAAGTTAGTCTGTGAGCTCGTTTTGCATAGTTCGGTGGATTTGGCGCGGGGTCTTAATCCTTATTGTTCTGGAAGTTAGTCTGTGAGTAAGACAAAGCTGGGGGCAAGTGCATGAGCCTTACAGTCTTAATCCTTATTGTTCTGGAAGTTAGTCTGTGAGCTCTGGAAGATTCTATGAAAGCAGAGAGGAAGCAGTCTTAATCCTTATTGTTCTGGAAGTTAGTCTGTGAGGCAACGAGCTTTAGAATTAATAGACCAAGAGGGTGAGGAGTCTTAATCCTTATTGTTCTGGAAGTTAGTCTGTGAGGAACAACTACGAGGAGACTCACATCAGAGTAGCACTGTCTTAATCCTTATTGTTCTGGAAGTTAGTCTGTGAGAATAAAAAAACGAGTTCTTTGAAATATGGAAAGGGTGGCAAGTCTTAATCCTTATTGTTCTGGAAGTTAGTCTGTGAGATGAAAAAGAGCTATTACTTTTCAGAGAAGGAGTTTAACAAGTCTTAATCCTTATTGTTCTGGAAGTTAGTCTGTGAGAAAAGGTAAGCATATTAGGTATGCCTTATCAGAAAATGTCTTAATCCTTATTGTTCTGGAAGTTAGTCTGTGAGATTATGAAAGAAAAAAATCATTACGAAAAAGTAACTTCGGTCTTAATCCTTATTGTTCTGGAAGTTAGTCTGTGAGAAATTCAAAATGCTTACAAAGAAAAGGCATTCGATAGCATGTCTTAATCCTTATTGTTCTGGAAGTTAGTCTGTGAGACCTGATGGTGGTGGTTGTGTTTTCGGTGGCGATCCAGGTCTTAATCCTTATTGTTCTGGAAGTTAGTCTGTGAGAGGGTACAACTATTATAATAGTGTACTGTTTGGTAGGTCTTAATCCTTATTGTTCTGGAAGTTAGTCTGTGAGACTGAAGCTCCACTTCATTATGATAGTAGTACAAGGTCTTAATCCTTATTGTTCTGGAAGTTAGTCTGTGAGTGTAAAGCTTTAAAAGAAGGGAAAATGACACAGCGGTCTTAATCCTTATTGTTCTGGAAGTTAGTCTGTGAGATTATGAAAACAACAGAAAATTTTGGGGAAGTAATAGAGTCTTAATCCTTATTGTTCTGGAAGTTAGTCTGTGAGAGAGGGAAACAGATCGCAGCACAGAAGCACGAACATGAGTCTTAATCCTTATTGTTCTGGAAGTTAGTCTGTGAGAATTGCACCTAACGTGGTATTTACGAATGTTTGAAAATGTCTTAATCCTTATTGTTCTGGAAGTTAGTCTGTGAGAATTAAAAAAGTAGTATTATGAGTTTAATTAGAAAAGCGTCTTAATCCTTATTGTTCTGGAAGTTAGTCTGTGAGTTTTACTTTTTCTTGAAGGTGTACGTCATCCCTTCGACATTGAGAACAAGAGACTGCCCACTGATTGTGAACGTTCCTGTTCCTGTATTATCGGTAATAGTTCCTGACATAAGCTCAGGATTGTAAGAGTAGCTCGATTGTACAGTTTCTCCATTTATCTCCATTGTCATAACAGAGGATGTCAGAAATCTGAGTGTAGCGGTGTCGCCATATACATCACCTACCCATACCGTACCTTCGATTGTTTGCATTTCATTCTCTTTCTCACACGCCACGATGAACGTGGCAATCATCAACATCAATACTGTTTTTTTCATCATATCGTTATTTTGCTTTACATTTTGTTTAGCACCTATTTGGAGGATAGGCAGATTAATACACGAGTCTTAATCCTTATTGTTCTGGAAGTTAGTCTGTGAGCAAGAGAATTAAAGACAATCACGGGGTCACTTATTAAAGGTCTTAATCCTTATTGTTCTGGAAGTTAGTCTGTGAGGAAGTAGTAGACGTAATGTTCTTTGAGAACACAGGTGGTCTTAATCCTTATTGTTCTGGAAGTTAGTCTGTGAGCTCAAAATTTATAAAATGCTTATTACCACTAACTTAAGACCCTCTGAATGCTCTATTTTAGTCAATTTTAAGACAAAAGAAGTGCATTTTTATGGACTGCAAAGATAATGTTTGTTTTCAATAAATCAAAGAACGTTGCGAACTGTTTTTAGAAAAATAGTGTATTTCTATTTTTCAATATCAAGTCCACATCCAACTTTTGTCCGATTACTTTCATAGATTGAAGGTAATCGGTAGATATGGGCACTATAAGTATGCTATCTTGATTTTCGTAACACTCCTGCACCTGAGCCAGTTCGCTTCGCATACGGTCGTAAGTAGCAAGAGGCAGATCTGCCAAAAAGATGGACTTTTGTACCCTGGTGCAACCCTCACGCTGTAAATATTTAACTATTTGATTGCGTACTTTGGTGCTCTCTATATCGTACATTACAAAAAATATCATATGATCAGCCGGTCTATTATCCTGTTTAATTATTTTAAAAATACGTTCTATCCGTTCTTCGAGTGTAGGCAGTTCGTCCAAATTTCCCACGTTTCTATTAGGCGAATGCGGATTTGGCATTCCTGCACGTGAGAATTTCTTCATCATTTCTACAAATCCTATCTCTTCTTTCTTTGCCATTGCTCGATGTCTGTTGTTTTATATTGGGGTTATGCTATCTTGTTAGCAGGAAACCTTCTATTAAATCGGCAAGCATCCGGTTCATATCGGCCGATGTGCCTGTACGCGGTGATTGTACTACAGAAAAACCTCGTTTACCGTAAAAGATATTTACTTCTGCCTCTTTTAATCCTATTTTTGCCCGAATTTTTTTTCCATAACTAATATTGATTATCTCTTTTATATCAATTCCTGTCTGGCTTATATAATTGCTTAAGTCGCCGATTGTATCGTTTAACTGCTCAGGTATGTAAACGGGTGGTTTTGCCGCTTTTGGCGGAATTTTCAACAAAATTTCTTTTACGCGTTGTACCACTTCGTTGTCCACATCGGTTTTGGGCGGTTTTTCTTTATCATCCAGGGATTGTTGTTCTTTTTCTGCTTTTTCAATCTTCTTCTTTTCCAAAAGCATTGCATGCGGATTGAGTGTATTTACATAAGCGTTCAAATTCACCGCATCTGCCATTGGATTGTAGTAGGAATTTTCATCGTAGCTGATAAAGCAGGCCCTCGTTACATCGCTCGTACGAGTATCTACCACCTGGTCAATAGCATATTGTTTGGAAAAATCGGTTGCAAAAAGCTTATAAAACAGTGAATAGATGCCTGCATCGTAGCATCGTTCGGTGAGTTTAAAGAGTAGTTTCAGTCCATCCTGACTCGGCGAGAGAAAAGACAGCATTACACGGCTGTCGGCTTCCAACCGTTGGCGAAGCGTTTTTACGTCCAGCCCTTTTTCGGCAATATGGTCTATATCAAGCATGAAATAGGCTGCATAGGCAAAGTTTTCGGTACGCCTCACGGCCGGATTAAATATTCCGCAAACCAGATATGGGAGTTGTTTTTTTAGCATTGCATATTGTTTTGTATCAATGTTTCTTACAATACGAAGCTGTTTAATTCTGTTTGCCACATCGGGTTTCGGTTTTTTGATAGCATTATATAAATACTCTACGGGAACTTTTTGTAGTGTATCGCCTGCTGTAGTAATATTTTTTCCTGCTTGTAACATGTTGTGAAAATTTGATGTCAAAAACTCGATGTTAAGAGTCTATTGATATTTTTTGAAAATTTGTGCAAGGTTTTGAGCTTGCAGTAAGATATGATTCTCCCTGCTTCGGCTAACACCGTTCATCAAAATAATTTCGTCTAAATAGTCGTTTAAAGACTGTATCAAGACTCTACGTCCCAACCCTTCGAGCCANTAAGAACCGTCGGATTTTACTGAATAAAACTCATCGGTGATACTGTTTTGTGCCACCAATGAATAGACTACATAATCTACCCATACACGGTAAAGTTCTATAACGTCATACACCAACACGGGGCGATTATAGTCATCTCTGTGAAACACACCCACATAAGGGTCTATTCCGGCTTTTATTAATGCACCTTCCACCTTTCCGTAGAGGATACCGTAACCATAATTAAGTAAGGCGTTCACCACATCCAAGGCAGGATGTTGAGAGCGTTTGGCAAATTGCATGTTTTCGGGTATGAAAAGGTTGAGCGTTTCAAAATATATTTTTGACGACACCCCCTCCCACCCCCGCAATTTAGGTGCAATGTCGGAAATCACTTCTCCTTTTAACGATTTCACTTTGGTCTGATAGTCCGATATTCGCCGAATTGCCTTATCTACCAAGCGTTGTGTTCGGTCGTCATTAACTCGCATGGCAAGAATAAGAGCCTGTTGATTGTCCATTTTCCGGATCATCAAATCTTTTATCCATTCTATGGCATCTTTTGAGAAAGTAAAGTTAAGCTGTCCTTTACGTATGGTAGAAATAGAGCCGTATTTATTGCTCCACACACGCCCTATGGGTTCACCGCTACGGTTCATAAAGAGTATTTCTATTTCGTTTTCAATAGCAAGCAACACGGCATCACTTGTGATTTGTGCCCCACGGCTTACATGAATTGAACTTATTCCGGCTACGGGCAAACGTTGTTGTCCGTCTTTATGGTTGATAACGAATGCCTCGTTATCACGGCTAAGTGATGTGCCGAATGTGTTGAGTATTAAGTCCATATTTAATATTATTCAATAAAAAAATCATCAACTACATGCAGCTGCTCTCTTGCACGTGTTACCGCCGTATAGGCCCATTGATATGCGGCAGGTCGTGCTTGATATGTTAGACCTCGAGCTATATCCACAAACACCTCGTCCCATTCGCCGCCCTGCGCTTTGTGACAAGTGAGCGTATAACCGAACACACAACAAAGAGCATTTAGAAAAACATCATCGCTAAGACCCTCATTAAAACGTGGATCTTCTTGACAGATCCCTCGCTCTTTCATTCTTCTGTAATAATCAACGAAAAGGGCTTTCTGCTCTATCTGCGTGAGATTGGGCATTTTTCTACCATGAAGGATATTCTCTATCAAAAGCTGCGACACAAGTCTATCAGTAGCCAACTCACGCACTTCGACCTGAATAAAAGTGAGTCCCGCTTTTTTGTAATGCTCACTAGCTATTTGTTCTACCACAACCAAATCGCCATTAAGCAATCCGCTGATCAGATTGTTTTGCGTTACAAGCAGCAAGTCACCCGGCTGTAACGGTCCCCTGAATCCGAGAGATTTACGCACCATCCTGTTAGATTCGTAACACTTCACATTGGTGGGTGATATAAAGGTCGATTTTATATAATCTTTTTCCGAAATAACACCCAAATAACTGTCAATCATTGATGCCCCGTCGGGGTACAGTCGAATATGCTCATGGCGCCCAAGTGGCAACCTAGCCCATTCTACATTTGGTGGATTTTCATAAAGATTACGCAGTTGCTGTGCCGCCTGTATAATGGTGTTATCGGCCTGTTGTCGCACAATTTGCGTCAGTTTACACTCTACAACATCTATATTGAATGTCTGTTTAAAGTAATCTGGTGATAAAGCAGGTGAGATATCTTGCCCAACCGGAGGCAACTGACACTCGTCGCCTACAAAGATGAATTTCCCTTCGGGGTCATATTTAAGCAGGTTAGATAACAGTTTGCCATCGCCAAAACGTGCCTGCGTGGGGTTATTATCTTCCATATCGGCAATCATGGAAGCTTCGTCCACAATATAAAAATATTGTTCGTTAGTCGGCTCTTTATGCGTTAATTCAAAATTCAAGAAAAGTTGCCCTGTTTTATCAACACCTGTTGCATCTACCTGTCGGGCTATCTCTTCCAAGTTCTGATTGAACCCTCTAAATGAATATATAACGCTGTGAACCGTAGAGGCAGATGTACCGGTAATATTTGTTAAAATTTTGGCTGCTCTTCCGGTAGATGCCATCAGCTTATAGTTCCGTCCTTCTGCTTTTAATTCGTCGATAAAAAATCGTATAAGCGTGGTTTTTCCTGTGCCAGCATGGCCATTAAGGATAAAAACCTTTTGCTCATTGTTTTTGATAAAGGCTTTGAACTTATCAAAAACGTATTGCTGATTGTCTGTCAGCCCGATATTATTACCGTTCCCCATATTGCCTAAATCGAACGAATTTGAATGTTATCTCTCTCTGTCCATTGCCTAAATCCTTGCTCTGCCTTACCGAAGTGGACGAAATGCAACCGATACCCACATTTCGCAGTTTTTCAACCAACGAAAAGGTAAAGGTCATCTCACCCATTAGGTGTACGGTTATTTCGGCCTGCTCATTGGCTGCTATTTCCTGGATTTTTTGCAGATACTCATCGGTTAGCCGGTCTATATATTCTTCATCTCCATCAGGATCAACGGCAGGGAAAGGCATATCCACACATTCGCCGTATTGTGCGGCAGCTTGCAGTTGCGCTTCCTCCCAGTGAGCGGAAGGGTGATTGGTGAGGTTTAGGAGCATATTTTAGTAAGCAAATTTTTTAATTTGGGCAATGAGTTCATTCGATTTATCTTCATCTAAAAAATAAGTACGGTCAATGTAGCTTATGCCCATATTACTTGCTGTTTGGGTTAAATCTTCATCTTTATCAGTCAATGAAAATAGATAAGAGTTTGCAGAAAGTCCTAGTAGATACTCTTTCAACGCAGTACCTTTGTATATAATTTCGTTGAAAAGTGATTTTTTACCTATCCCCGTTTTACATTCTATTACAAACAATTTGTTGCCTAATGTAAAAACCACATCCAAGTCATTCATATTTGTATTGGTCGTGCGTTGAATTTCTACTCCTATTTTCAAATCATCCGGTGTCAACTTTTCTTTAATAAAATAATAGACATACTCTTCAAACCAACCTCCTGTAATATATTGAAGCTCATATTTTGAAAGTTTTCCAGACTTATTTGGAAATTCTATTTTTTCAATAAAAGCTTCCAAATTATCTATTCTTGGACGTTTGCCAGTCCCTTCTTCTAAATTCTCAACCTTTGAAATAGTAATATTTTTATCTCTATATGCTCTCAATTTGTCAATTATGGAATATTCGTCTTGAGAAAACTTTCCATTAACAAATAAATCAAAAAAATGAGACGCGTATTCATATGACTGTGTAGCCTTTTTCAGTACAACATCAAGATTATACAGACTCATGTATTCCTTAACTCCAACTCTGTATTTTATAAGTTTTGTTTTATCTATATTATCTTCAAAAGATAAAATATAGTTTTTAGGGAACGGAATGTAAAAAAATGAGCTGTTATATTTTTTAAAAACATTTTGAATAGCGAGGCTCATATACTTTGTTCCACCAGTGAGATTAACAATATAACAAACATCTTTAGATAGTTTGTTTTCTATTTGATTGGTCATTGCCTGCCAAGACTCTTCGTCGTTATCTTTTGAAAAAACAATAGAATTTATCGGACAATTTATATAATTAAGCGTCTTTGTTATATGCTCTATTTTTTCTTTCATTTTCTTTGAAGAAATAAATAGCAGTTCATCACCAATAGAAAACGTTTCCTTAATAAAAATGAAATTCGGAATTGTTTGAGCAGAAATAATGCTTACAATTATGCGTTTCATGTTCAAAATATTTAAAAATTATTCCATCGTTAATTTTACAAATCCCAGCACATAACTATCCTCATCCACTCTGCGTGTTTTAGGGAAATCATATTCACTATACCTGTAGTTTTGCGGTCTTGCTGCATTAATTACATCCGTTTTAAAATTAGAGAGTTGTTCAGTCCAGGCACCTGTAATAAAACGCCATCCTGAACCGTGACCGATACGTAAGACACATGAACTTTCATTACGACACTCTTTAACCTCTTCCAACAAGTCTTCAAGAGTTTCGATGTAATATTCAGCACCTGTTTTTTCCACATTCTTCCAATATTCTATCTCATCTTCTATGAGTTTTTGAGTGTGCATATTTATAAGCGAAAAAAGACCTGAAACACTTTGAAGCTTGGCAGGCAAATTTCCTAAGGTCGGGAATTTTGATTTTACCCATTTATAATAATCTGCTGTTACATTCAATGAAAATGTAGAAGTCTCACTGCTTCCAATGGCTTCAATAAGTTGTGGTTTACTCTTATCTACCAATTCATCCTTACGTGTGATATTCAGATTTATCATTCGGGTAGCAATAGTGGAATCCCTATCAAAATAAGCATCTCCAACTCTAATAAATCGAAAAATGTCATTATTTGGGTCTCTACCAAATAGTTCTTTTTCGATTTTATCGGCATAAAGTAATTTGTTTTTATTTTTATCTAATTTAGGTACCTCAATAGGTCGTTGCCCCTCTTTATTTATTCTTCTTTTTTGAATGATTTTATCTTCTCTGTCTTGTATTATATCCACTAAAGACGTAAGTATAGCTGTACGTATAGCACCTTTGATTGAACTTCCCGGAATATACGGCAAACCCTGGCCGTTATGTATGGCCTCTTTTAAAGTCTCATTTGCTTTGATATCAGCGGCATAGCTGGAAATTTGTCTTTGGGAATAATCTGCAGGCGACGACTTGGGTGCATAACGCTTGACAAGATCAACTGTAGATTCTTTCTTCTCAATGCTTAATAGCCAATTATCAATATGTTCCGAGCCAATCAGTTCAAGTATCTTTGCCTCTTCTGTAACGTAAATGTATGATTCTTTTCCATGTTTTGAAACAACAAAATCGGTATTGTTTTGAAGCAAATCACCGGAGCCAATATGTATTGGACTTAATGTTTCTATTATAATTTTACTCATTTTCTGCTATTTTTACGGGAATAGAAAAAGCCAATCCACTACGATAGACCGGGTGCATTTTAGCATCGTCCCAATCAGGTCTTAAATCCACAACCTCTCCTGTTAGTTCTAATTGACAGTTAAATATCGATCCCACGGTAAACATGTAAACTGATTTTTTACGAAGGTGACGAAAGTTAACTTCGCTACTTCCTGCCATAAACCCACCACGTAACATAAGGCTGAATTTTGATTGAGTTAGATTAAGTTTGTCGTGTTCAGCTTCAGTAGGAATATAAAGTGACAAAAGCATTTTGTGAGTCGCATCTTTAATTTCCGGCAGATCAAGCTCAGTCATTTCTACATCAAATTTACCTCCTCCAATGTTCTTATCAGTTCCTAATCCGTTCTCCCCGAGAAGTTTAAAGAGTTCGATAATTTCATCGAACAGGTCGTCTTCGCATTTCAATAAACAGAACAACCCTCCCCGTGGATCAAAGAATTTCCATTCAAAGAAAAAAGGGTCAGCGTCACCTTGTTCTCCACGAGGAACGGAAACACGTTGACTGACAACACTTTTTGAATGGGTTCCCAGTGTGTCGGCAAATGTTATAAATTCACCTTGTAACTGATGCTTATCTATGGCTACATGTTTACCGCTAATTAACTCTAACCAAATTTCCTTTTCAACAAACCTGACTTTTTTTAGCTGTTTACGCATCGCATGTTCCTCTTCTCCCTTAATGTTAACCGCCATTTTCCCTTGCATCTTGGGCATAAAAAAACGGTTCTCCCAGAAGGGGAAAACAGAACTAAGCGAGAAAGATTTGAGAAAACTCTCCAAATCATCAGACCGCCCTTTTTGCGCACGTAAGGCTGCCAAAGCAGCCGAAAGCGTATCACTTTGTAAATCGGTTGATGAAAAATCATAATTCTCTTTTCCCGTTCCAATGTGTAGCGGTGTAAGATTTTTAAGTTTAATAACCCTATATGTTGGCATGGCGTTATGAGTCTAAAGTATATGTTTTACTCTCCCCTTCAGGCTTATCTAAATTTATTTCTATTTGACCATAACCACGTGAACCATGCCCTCCTAAGTAGTCATCGTGAAGTAAATCAATGGCTTGCTGTAATATCTGCTTAAGTTCATCTTCATCCTCACCTTCAAAGATATTCAAAACCATGTTTAACTTGAATTTGGCACCTGCAGGGACACGTTCAAACGTACGCGTATTGGCTATTGCAGTCACACGGTCAATTGCAACCTCGGTCTTGCTTTCTGTGTATGGCAAATCTGTGTTGCTAAAATCTGCGGATTTAACATCCAATTCAGCATCTCTAACAATTAGACGTGAAGGACGACTTTCATCGCTATCGCCCGCAACACCGAAAAGCTTACCTGAAATAGAGTTTGGATCTTTACATGCAATGTGTTTTCCTTTATCAACAGAGACACATCCGTTGTATATTTCAACCAGTGAACGCATTTTGCCTTTCAATGAACTACCTGGTATGTAAGGGATATTGTTTAATGGATTCCTGACTACAAACTTATCGGGTCCACCAATGTTTAAAGCTGCGTTAGTGCCACCTATATGCAATCCGGTTTTTAAGGTAATAGTACCGGTATAGATGATTTTTTTAGTTAATTTACTCATAATATAATTTTTAAATTGTTATTAAAACGTAAAATATAAGTTCCTGATTTGAATGTTGTCAATCTTTTTCTCCATGAGCTTTATGGTAGGCAAGTATTGCTTCAAAAAGATTACAAAAGTTATTAAATGCTTTCGATTCATTTGAAGCCATTTCTACGGCTTTTGAAGCTTCATCAAAAATAAATTTAAAAAGTTGTAATCCTTTTTTGTTTCCCTTTTCTCTTCCTAAAGCATATGCTACTTTTGGTCGCAACAGAAGAAAAGAAGCTTTTCCTTTTTCAATTCCTACCATTTGGATTCGTTTCATTTCTCCGTAAATACTCCTGATTTTGGAGTTGGTCAGATCATTTTTGGCCATGTATTCTCCTGCCTTTTCTGCATATTTAATCATTTCTGAATCGGTACCATTTTTTATCCACTCTTCTTGGAATTGATTTTCATCTATCCATTTCTGAACAGGATAATCATCTTTCTGTTTCTGATTAAAGTTGTCTCTTCGCTGTCCTCCAGCTCTGTTTTGCCCATAGGATTGCTTTCTTGGATTTGAATCTTGCATAATTATTAAATTTTAGTGTTTATTTAATTGTTCTGATTTCTAACTCTGCCCACCGAGCCGCAAATGCCCAAAGCTCAAGCGGATGATATTTTGTTGTGATTGTGCTATCGTTAAGTGTTGCCTTGTTGCCGCATATTTCCGTTTTACAATTCTCTATAAGTTCTTTTGCCTCAACTCTGGTGTTACGTCCTATCATTCTTCCTAAATCATAAGCCACCATCCAGTAAGTCTTGAGGTTC
>JGI24711J26586_10003051_pt1 | contig 11429 bp, 10 predicted proteins | sample BioPla3DNA1_FD_26586 | JGI IMG/M metagenome (IMG submission 26586)
ACAAACGCTTTGTTAATTATCGGCGGCTTTTGGAGGAAACAGACCCTCGAATTTTGAAGGATTTTATAAACACGGTAACTTGCAACTTTTGTATAGAAAACGGTAAAATCCGGTCAATTACCTTCAAAAACGGCATAATCCACGAATTTATGTACAAAGACGATTGAACAACAAAAAGCCCAGAAACCAAGCGTGTTCTGGGCTTTTCTTGTCGTTATTATTCCGTAACAAATGATGCTATCGCATAAACATCGCATCTCCGAAACTGAAAAATCGATATTGTTCTCTCTTCGCCGTCTCATATGCGTTCATCATTATCTCCCGTGAGCTGAACGCCGAAACAAGCATAAGCAGCGTCGATTGCGGTAAATGGAAGTTGGTAATCAGTCCCTCCGTCGCCTTGAAGCGATAGCCGGGATAGATGAAAATTCCGGTGTCGCCGTCAATGGGATGTATTTCCCCTTTTTCATCCGCCGCCGATTCTATCGTCCGGCAGGATGTAGTTCCGACGCAGATAAGGCGTCCCCGGCGGCGGTTTATCCGCTCGGCGGCGTCGGCGCTTACGCTGATGTATTCCGAGTGCATCATATGCTCGTCAAGCCTCTCGCATTTGACCGGACGAAAGGTTCCCAGCCCGACGTGAAGCAGCACCGGAACGATATCGGCGCCGATTTCTTTTACTTTACCCAAAAGTTCGGGAGTAAAGTGAAGTCCGGCGGTAGGCGCGGCGGCGGAGCCGTTTATTTTAGCGTAAACGGTGTTGTATTGAGTCTTGTCTTCAAGCTTTTCGGTTATATACGGCGGCAGCGGCATAGTACCGATTTCGTCGAGTATATTGTAAAGCTCGGCGCCGGTTTTATCGAAGCGCACTATTCGCCCGCCGTCGTCTTTTACGTCGATGACTTCTCCGTGCAGCCTGCCGTCGCCGTAAGTAAAGGAAACGCCTTTTTTGCCGCGGCGTCCCGGTTTCATGATGGTCTCCCAGCTGTCGGGAGAAATCTGACGCAGCATCAACGTCTCGACTACAATGCCGGTCGAATCCTTTACCCCGAAAAGTCTTGCCGGAATTACCTTTGTGTCGTTTATCACAAGAACATCGCCGGGAAAGATGTATTCGGTGATATCGCGGAATATCCGGTGCTCGAGTTCTCCGGTTTTTCTGTCAACAAGCATCATGCGGGCGCTGTCGCGGGGAGAAACGGGAGATTGGGCGATAAACTCCTGAGGCAGGTCGTAATTGAAATCTGATGCGACAAGAGTGGTGTCCGGCAGTCGGTTTCGGATTACCCCTTCGGACGAATCATTTGCCGCTTCGGCGGCTGAAAAAAGCTGTTTCATAGAAAAATTAATATAAAATTAATAGATAACCGGTGTTAAGAGATTGACATAAATCTCAGGATGTGTTAAAATCATATTAGTCGTACCGTAAAAGGCGCGGCTGGATAGAGGCGCGGCAGACAGGTATTTTGCGCGACACAAAGACTCCGGGTATGCGGAGAGCGCGCGCAGAAGAGGGGAAGCCGCCGAGACGAAATGAGCATACGGCATTTTCGTCGGGCCGCGAAGCGAAAGCGCGCGGACTGTCACCCGAAAGCCCGGACGGCGTCGGGTGGAGAGCTATCATGTATGATGCAGTCGGAATCAAGCGGCCTGCTTTTAAGCCGGTTTTACGCGGGTATTTGCCCGATTGATATATTATAATACATGCATAGCTGGTTTTCAACCGGTTTTTTGTTTTTTTACAGAAATGTTGCATTGAAAACGGAGGAAAAATCAGATGCAGAAAACAAGGATCTTCACAGGAGCGGCGGTTGCCGTCGTAACCCCCTTTAAGGACAACGCTCTCGACTATGAGTCGCTGGGGCGGATAATCGACTGGCAGATAGAGAATAAAACCGACGCAATAGTAATTGCGGGAACGACCGGAGAAGGATCTACTCTTACCGACGAAGAACACAGAGAGATAATCAGATTCTCGGTTGAGCACATCGCAGGGCGGGTTCCGGCAATAGCAGGAACCGGCTCAAACGATACCGATTACGCAATTTCGCTCTCCAAATACGCCTGCGAAGTCGGCGCAGACGCTCTGCTTGTCGTATCGCCTTACTACAACAAAGCGACACCCGCGGGGCTTATAAAGAACTTCAGCGCGATAGAAGCGGCGACGGACAAACCTATCATACTCTACAACGTCCCGTCCAGGACCGGATGCAACATCACCCTGCCGGTCTATAAAGAGCTCGCAAAACACGATCGCATAGTCGCGGTAAAAGAAGCCTCCGGCAATATATCGCAGATAGCCGAGATTGCCGCCGAATGCGGCGATTCGCTCGATATCTATTCCGGAAACGACGACCAGATCGTTCCGATTCTCAGCCTCGGCGGAATCGGAGTTATCTCGGTACTTTCAAACATCATGCCGCGCGAGACGCACGATATGGTCGAACTGTGGCATACCGGAAGGGTAAAGGAAGCTTCTATAATGCAGCTAAAATTGCTGGACATAATAAATGCAATCTTTTGTGAAGTCAACCCGATACCGGTAAAAGCCGCCATGGCGGAGATGGGCTGGTGCAGCAATGAAATCCGTCTGCCCCTGACCGAAATCGAGCCGGAGCATAAGGAAAAACTGCTAAAAGTAATGCGGCGGCACGGACTTGTAAACTGAAGATAATAATATAAGGAGTCGGGGGGAGAGTATTCTCCCCCTCTGTGAAATATAATGGTTAAAATAATTCTCTGCGGCGCGCTCGGCCGGATGGGTCGGGCAGTCGCCTCCGCCGTCGAAGAAAAAGGCGGGGAATATAAAATTGTTTATGGTATCGATATAAGCTGCTCACCCGAAAAAACCGCTTCCTGCGGCTTTCCGGTCGTTTCCTGCATAAATGATATCACTCCCGCGGGAGACGAGGTTATAGTTGATTTCTCAAACCACGAGATCTGCCGGACGCTCTGCGATTTTGCCGTCAAATATAACCTTCCGCTGATAATCTGCTCCACCGGCATGACCGAAAAAGAGATTGCGTATATAAACGCGGCATCCGAAAAGATCGCCGTTTTTCGTTCCGGAAATATGTCGCTCGGAATAAACGTTCTGTGCGAGCTTGTGAAACGCGCGGCGGAAGCGCTCGGAGAAAGTTTTGATATCGAAATCGTCGAATCTCATCACCGAATGAAGCTTGACGCCCCCTCCGGCACGGCGTTGATGCTCGCCGACGCCGCGAGGACCGGTAGAGGGGAAGAGATGGAGTATATATACGACCGTCACGACCGCCGCGCAAAGCGCCCGCAGAATGAAATCGGTATAAGCTCTGTAAGAGGCGGCACTATTGTAGGGGAGCATGAAGTTATCTTTGCCGGTTCCCACGAACTTATAAAGCTTATCCATCAGGCGGACAGCCGAGAAGTTTTTGCCGTGGGAGCGCTTTTAGCCGCTTCGTTTATGAAGGGTAAACAAAAAGGGCTTTATTCGATGTCCGACGTTATATCCTCTGTCTTGTGATGCCGGCATCAATGGATAAAGTAAAGGAAACTTCAAAAAAAGATCTGAGGGTTCGTCTATCAGATATAAAAATAGGCGAAAACGGCCTTTTTCCGAAAGAGCGGCTGCGCGGGCTGATACTTCCGCTCATCCTTGAGCAGACACTCGCCGTTACAATCGGAATGGCGGATACCGTCATGGNTTCCGTCGCCGGTGAAGCCGCTATATCCGGAGTGTCGCTGGTCGATCAGATAAATATACTAATTATCTCGGTCTTTTCGGCGCTCACAACCGGAGGAGCTGTCGTATCGGCGCAATATATGGGGCGTGACGACAAAAAATCCGCCTCGCTCGCGGCAAAACAACTACTCTGGCTCTGCACGCTGATAACTGTTTTCATAACCGCCGTCTGTCTCATTTTCAACAACCGCATCCTCGATTTTATTTACGGCGCAGTCGAAAAGGACGTAATGAGCTCAGCCGAAATTTATTTCTATATCACCGCGCTGTCTTATCCTACCATAGGCATATATAACTCCTGCGCCGCGCTCTTCCGGTCGATGGGAAATTCGAAAATAACGCTTGTGATTTACTTTTTGATGAACCTTATCAATATCGGCGGGAATGCAATCTTCATATACGGTTTCTCGATGGGGGCGGCAGGCGCCGCGTGGGCGACTCTCATTTCAAGGATTATAGGCGCATCAATAATACTTATACTTATCTGTTCGCAGCGGCGTGTCGGTGAAGGTGAATTCCGCATAGAGCGGCTGCTTTCCCCCGAGCCGAACCCGGGCATGATAAAGTCAATACTCGCGGTAGGTCTTCCGAACGGAGCGGAAGGCGGAATGTTTCAGGTAGGAAAACTGCTGGTGGCGAATCTGATAACGAGTTTCGGAACAGCCGCAATAGCGGCAAATGCGGTATCCAATACCCTCTGCGGCTTCGCTATCATTCCCGGAGCCGCGCTCGGACTCGCCCTTGTAACCGTCGTAGGTCAATGCGTCGGCGCGGGAGATTACCGCCAGGCGACGGGATATACCTTTAAAATAATGGGCTATATCTATCTTTTCGGCGGAATCACCAACCTGTTCTTATTTTTAGTCGGCCCGGTTCTTTTAAGGTTTTTCAACATTTCCGCCGAAGCGTATGAGATGTCGGTAGAGATAATCCGTCTTTACGCCACGCTTGCTGCAGTATTCTGGCCGCTGTCCTTCAGCCTGCCGAACGCTCTCCGAGCGACGGGAGACGCCCGTATGACGATGATTATATCTATATTTTCGATGTGGATCTTCCGAATCGGTTTTTCCTATCTGCTCTGCGTATTTTTCGATTTCGGTTTGAACGGCGTCTGGTATGCGATGTATATCGACTGGATTTTCCGCGGCTCGTTTTTCGTTTTAAGATTCCTCTCCGGCAGATGGAAGACCAAAAGGGTAATAAAATGAACGGTTCCCGCGAATCTGCGAAGCTTCTGGTTGACCGACCGGTTATAGTAGAAGGAAAATTCGACCGAGAAAAACTTATGTCGGTAATTGACGCCGAGATTATACCGGTCGGCGGCTTCGCCATTTTTTCGGACGAGGCAAAACGGCTGCTTATAACAAGGCTTGCCGAGAAAAACGGCGTCATAGTTCTTACCGACAGCGACGGGGCGGGACTTGTGATAAGAAACTACATAAAATCCATTCTGCCACCGGATAAGGTGATTAATCTCTATACCCCCCAGATAAAAGGCAAGGAAAAACGCAAAGCTCAGCCTTCAAAAGCGGGATTTTTAGGCGTCGAAGGGATAGAGAGGGAAACTCTACGCAACATATTCGCCCCATATGCAGCCGGAAAAGGCGTTATACGCCGGGGCGGACTTATAAAGGCGGATTTATATGAATACGGCTTTAGCGGCGGAGACTCCGCCCAAAGCTTGCGGGATCTGCTTTGCCAAAAAGCCGGTCTTCCGGGCGGAATGTCCGCCAATGCGATGCTTGGCGCTCTGAATCTGCTCTATACCCGCGAAGAATCGATAAGGCTAATGTCAAGCATCGGACAGGAAAAATATTATGATTGAGAAAGTGAAAAAACTAGCGGAAAAATACCGCGAACAGCTTGTCTATCTTTTCATCGGCGGTATAACTACCGTGATAGGCTTTACCGTTTATGAATTGCTTGTCTTTTTCGGTTTGGATGTCGTCATATCAAACATTATCAGCTGGATATTTGCGGTAACCTGGGCGTATTTCGGGAATAAGATAATCGTATTCCGCGATAAAGTCAAGCAGCCGGGGAAGGTAGCTTTTCAGATTTTCAAATTTATCTCGTCAAGGGTGTTTACACTCGTTGTTGAAAGTTTGCTTATCTGGTTCGGTTACGAAAAAATCGGCATATCAAAGTATCTTGTTAAAATACCGGTCGCGATTTTTGTGGTTATCCTGAATTATATTACGGGAAAACTGCTGGTGTTCGTAAATTCAAAACCGTCCGGCAGCTCTGAACCGGTTTCCGGGAACGACAAAGAAGAGTAAAAACAGAGATATCTTTGCGGGAACTATTAATAAAATGTTGCAAATTTTCGCAACCTATTGATTTACAGCCGATTATATGGTAAAATACCTCTATTGAGAATCAAGTCTATTACGAAAACACAGGGGGATTTCGGTGAACCGAAGCGGAAAAGATTTTGAAAAACCGCAAAAACAGTCGGATAAGCTCTCGCTTATACTCGGCTCTTTAGGCTTCCTTTTGTTCCTGGTTGTCTGCCTGTTTTACGGCGCTGACATGCGTTACAAGGAAAGCCTTGTGCCTGCGGCGGCGGTTTCTGTAAACGGCTCCCGGCTCGGATATCTGCATGATTTTACGGCGGTTGAAAACGCCATAAACGAGCTTGAAGACAACTACTCGCTCATATACGGAAAAGTCAGACCGTTTGATATTGTCTACGACTGCTCAATCGAGCTTACCGACGGAGATATAGATTATTTAACCGAAAAAGAATGCCGCGAAGCGCTTGCCGATATCACCGGTATCGCTTACAGGTGCAAAAAGGCATACAGCTTTTATATCGACGGTCAATATGTCGGTACCTGCGAAAGCCGCAAGCTTTTCGACGACGCATATTCGGCGTCTCAGCAGTTTGAGCTTAACCGGCTGCGGGAGTTGGATCCGACGGTATCTCAGATTTGCGTAAAAAGCAAGGTGTCGTCGAAGCAGATCATATCAGCAGGCTCGGAAATTGACGACTTTGAAGCGATTTGCGATCGTATTATCAATACCCCGCCGAATGAAAGCGTCGCAAGTGGTTCGAGGGCGATGTTCAGATACAACGTAAAAAAACTCGAAACCACAAATACCATGATTCCGATAGGTACCAGCTATATCTACAGCAGCGACTGGTATCAGGGGTATTCTTTCAAAAGCGCCGACGGCTCACTCGGTATCCGCAGCCAAACATATGAAGTTGAATACGACGGGCGCAAGGAAATCAGCCGCAACTTCGTTTCATCGAAGATTCTTGCGGAAATGAAGCCGGATGTGTATACGGTAGGCACACAGACTCCTCCGAGAGCGGTGCCGACCGGTCGATATAAGTGTCCGCTGCGCTGCGCTTATCATTATTCGTCGTATTACGGAGAGCAGCGCGCTCAGTATGACGGCGACAGCTTCCATTACGGCGTCGATATGGTGGTAGACGAGGGCACTCCGGTTTTCGCCTCCGACGGCGGACGGGTAAGCTATATCAACACAACGCCCAGCTACGGGACAATGATGATCATCGACCATGCCAATTATATCCAAACGGTATACGCCCACTTGAGCGAGACATGCGTCAATGTCGGCGACTGGGTTTATCAGGGGCAGCATATCGCATATTCCGGCAACACCGGGGTTTCGACCGCTCCCCACCTGCATTTTGAAATGCGTTTCCTTTACACGCCTATCGATCCGCTTGATTATATGGAGAGATGATGATATGTCCCCTACCGTGGATCTTGCCCGGGTTACGGCTCAGGCTGCAAGATACGGCGCGGCTTTTGGCGCCGATCTCAAGCTCCGTATGAGCGACCTCGAAGAAGCAGATCGTATTCTGCTTAGCTTTTCATCAGACGAACTCAGCAAGAAGAAAAAGGATGAGCTTACCTTTGTTTTCGGCATATATGTCGGACAGACGCTCATTACCTGTGAGCTCGCCTCCCTCGGTTTCGGCTGGAGCGATTCGCCGATGGGCGCGGTACTCACAAACGGCAGAGACTTTATCTCTCCGCTTTCCGCGGTGGCTCTGAGGCTGGAAGGTCAGGGGTTGCCGTTGCCCGAATTTTGCAGAAAAACGATTGAACGGGTAAAAAAATAAAAAAATAAAAGAGATAAATAAAATTCCGCGTCCCGATTTGAAAATTATCGGGGCGCGGTGTTGCGTTCGGTTTTATTTGAGACGGCTGACGATGAATTTCTCCATTTCGATATAATCGTTGATATCGTCAGACATAATAGCCTGCGGAGTTGACTCGCGTCCGATCTGTTCAATATCGGTAATGCGCATCACCATTGCCATCGCCTTTTCGGCGTCGGCGGGATTTTTCTCTTTCAGCTTTTCAAGAAGTTCGTAAAGAGTGATTCCCCGCTTCAGAGCCTTCCAGCGCAGGGTGAGTATCGGGCTTCCGTCGTACGCGGGATAAACGAAATGAGTGTCTCCGGTGCGCCAGAATTCATAACGGCAGTCGCGGCGCGGGTCATCCGGCCAGATGTTGTACGCCCAGCGGAGCAGGCCGTCAAAGCCGCAGGCGGACGCAAGCACTCCTAAATAATAGCTTTCATGAAGCGGAGATGTGATAAAGGTGTTGGGAAAATCCGGACCGCAGCAGATATAGTATAAAAACCGCTTTCCGGGCATGGTCCGCTGATATTCTTTCAGCGCCCTGATTTCAGCTGTCATCGATCCGAGCGAAGGCGCGAAATCATATACCTCTTCGCCGAACTCTCCGATAAATTCGCTGCGGTTGATCGCGGCTTTGAATTTGAATTTCGGAGCAACCTTCTTTATCCTTTCGAGGATGTTTCGGTATAGTTCAATGTCGGCGGGCTCGTCCGCCGCGATGCGAACTCTGTCCATCTGTCCGGTTTTAATGAAATAGTCGTGCAGAGAAGCGATATATTTCTCGATGTCGGAAGCTTTTTTCAGATATTTGTAACAGCCGTCCGCTTCGTCAAGATACCTTATTCTGACCGAGTCCGGGTAATCGTCAGCCGGCTTTCCGAATCCGGTGTCTGGATTGCTCCAGATGCCGCACAGCCCGTAAATGCTGATCTCGCGATCGATTTGATATTTTGCGGCGATGTCGATGTATCTCTGCATATGGCTGTAGTCGCAGACAAGCTCGCCGTCGGCAGTCTTTTTAACGGGGATAATCGAATACTCAAACATATTTGCTTTGGAGTTTCGGGCAAGTCCGCAGCTCTGCCCCGCCCACGGCGTGTCAGACGCGATTATCGTCACCGCCTTCTGCCCGAGCTCACCGAGCGATTTCAGGTATCTCTCGACAACTGCGAAATGTCCGTCGCTCCAGAGCGGAGTTTCCGCCTTGCGGGCAAGATTAGAAGGATGCTGCCAAAGGTCAAGGTGGAATTTGTTGTCTTTCGGGTCATGGAGAGCGTAATCGGCAACCTCTATCTCGCCTTCAAGCTCTCCCGCGATTTTCTCGTCGCCGAACATTTTACGGGCTAAGATTTTTACTTTAAATTTATAGTCTCCCGCTTTGCATTCTTTCGGCGGAGCAAATTCGATATATATCTGACGCGACTCTCTCGCCGCGATTTCCAAAGTCGGACGGGGAAGGAGGGCGTCTCCGTACCGAAGTCCCTTCTCCGTTAACGCGAAATCCACGATATTTAACGAATGGGGCAGCTCACAGCAAACATCAATCCTTAACTGCGGTTTTTGGTCGAGCTGCGCGAAGTACGGCTCATTTCCGACATTGAGCGCATAATCGCAATCGGTTTGAATGATAAGACCGAAAGCGGCGGTATCGTTTTTGAGAGCAAAGAGTCGAAGCGGTTTTCCGGCTCCTTTTACAAACCGCTCATCGGGCAGAACCGCGGCTCCGGCTATTAGCTTAAAATCAGCGTCGGCATGACAAAATTTAACCTGCATTATCGTAGCTCCCTTAAAAAATATTTATTGACGGATATATTATACCACTTTTTTTGAGAAAAAACAATATAACTCGATATAACATACGAAAACACATCATAATTCGCTTGAAATGTTAACAAAAAATATGTTATAATGTAAAGAACATAGAAATTTCGGAGGTGGTGGCTTTATGAACGGGATTCCTAAGGTGGCTGCGGTCGTAGGACCGACGGCGACGGGCAAGTCGGAGCTCGCCATTGAGTTGGCCAGGCGTTTCGACGGCGAGATCATCTCCTGCGATTCTATGCAGATATATAAAGACATGAATATCGGCACCGCAAAGCTTCCGCCGAGGTCGAGAAAACGCATCGCGCACCACATGATAGATATAATCGAGCCGGAAATGCAGTTTTCCTGCTCGGATTACGCAGCCGGCGCGTCGGAAGCGGCCGATTCGGTGATTTCAAGGGGCAGGATTCCGATTTTCTGCGGAGGAACCGGTCTCTATCTCGATTCGGTGATATCACCGGACAGATATCCGGAGCAAAAGGCAGATCCGCGGTTGCGGAGAACGCTTGAGAGCTTTTCCGATGAAGAGCTTGTATCACAGCTGCGCAATTACGATCCCGCGTCCGCAGACACTATTGATTTAAAAAATCGCCGTAGGGTAATCCGCGCCCTCGAGCTTTATTTCCAGACCGGAATAACTAAATCCGAATGGGATGCGCGTTCAAAAAAACTGCCGCCAAAATACAATGCGATAAAATTGGGTCTTGATTACCCCGACAGAAAAACTCTCTACGACAAAATCGACGCGAGAGTTGACCGGATGTTTGAAGAGGGACTTGCGGACGAGGCGAAGAAGCTTTACAAACGAGAACTTTCCGCCACGGCGCGCCAGGCGATCGGTTATAAAGAACTTTTTTACTGCCTTGAAAGCGGAGAGCCGCCGGAAAACGCAAAGGATGCGGTCAGACAAGCGACAAGACGCTATGCAAAGCGGCAGCTTACCTGGTTTCGCCGCGATCCCGACGTCATCTGGCTCGACGCCGGCGCTCCTGATCTTGTCGAACAGGCGGCAGGAACAGTCGAAGAATTTTTGGGCGACTAAACCGCGATTTTTTAAAACCGGATGTTTCCGGTCGTTGTTTGAATTTTAAATTTTTTGTTAATGCAGAAGAAAGTGCTGACAGAGCGCCATCTTTGTGGTATAATATATTATATATAGGGTTCGGGCGGCTGTTCGGCTTCCGAACCGGCTTTACACCATCCCCAAACAACTAAAGAAGATTAAGACTGAAGCAAAAATGCCTTCAAAAAAAGTCAGATTCGATTCGGCGTATCTTCGCGACGCCGGAATTTATATAATAACAGCGCTGCTTTCGATTGCGCTGATCGTATATATCATCCTTGCCGCCGTCGGTACTTTTGACACCGGAATAGAAACAATTGCGGCGACAGTTACCACCGAGAACCGATTGGTCAGCTTCGACGCCTATATCATGCGCAGCGAAGAACCTGTCGTATCTATCGCTCGCGGAGGCATTAACTACGCCGTTTCCGACGGCGATGTTATCGCGGTAGGCGATAAGCTTGCCGATATTTATGTCGGAGGCAGCGAAACTCAGAGGATGAAAACAATCGCTCTTGAAAAGCAGATAAGCGTTCTTGAGAACAGCAATGTAAGCGGCAACCAACTCATGTCGAACACCTCTGCGCTTGACGATTCTATAGACTCGCTTTATACCGATATCTATGCTCACATTAATTCCGGCGATATCGGCTACGCGGTGCGCCGGCGCAACGACCTTCTCATCAATTTGAACC
>JGI24711J26586_10003054_pt1 | contig 11420 bp, 8 predicted proteins | sample BioPla3DNA1_FD_26586 | JGI IMG/M metagenome (IMG submission 26586)
GTCATCATTCCCCAGATAAAGCATGCCAATTCTCGGGCAATCGCAGCGACGATAACATTTCTCTTTTTCCCGTGTCGCAACATGCGATAATACTTTTTACGCAACCTCACATTGGCTCGATCTGCGTAGGCAATTACCTCTTGAGCATTTCCTGCTTGCCGTGCTTTCAGCGCCTTTGACTTGTATCCAATGATGCCTCTGCAGTAGCATTGAGCAGCTTCAATGAGCAAACTGCGCAAATGCGTATTTCCTGCCTTGCTTATGGATAACCTGTTAATGTTGTCACCACTTGAATGCTCACCCGGCACCAAGCCGAGAAAAGCGGAAAATTGAGGGGCTTTAGCAAATCGCTCAAAATCACCGACCTCAACGAGAAGTGAAAGAGAGTTGTAGGTACTCATCCCCAGAAAACAGCCAAGGCTTTTCAGCTTCTCTTGGTAGCGCTCCCGACTTGCCAATTCTTCAATACGACGGTCGAATTGTGCGAGTCGTTCTTCCAAATGCATGTAGGTAAGAAGATAGTCGTCGAGTGTTTCTTTCTGCATAGCTCGGAGAGGTAACTGTCTTAACCAAGCCAAGTGTTGTCTCGTCCATTTGGTGCCTTCGCTATATTGGAAGCCAAGACGAAGACAAAATGCACCAATCTGCTGTTTGATCCTCTTGAAAGCAATCTTATGATCATCCCGCATTCTCACATATTCTTTTACGTCATTGTCGTCGTCATCCAAAACATAAACATGATTGTAGTTGCCATTGATTAAGCAACGGGCAATTTCAAAGGCGTCACGGATATCCGTTTTGATCCGGAGACCCCTGGGAGCAGGCATGGTCGTTGGAGCCAGAATAACACAATGGATCTTTCGTTCTCTCAGTTGGTGATAGAGCGAATACCCGAAACAACCCGCTTCATACCCACAAAGAATATCTGTCTTTTCGTCTAAACCGTATCTTTTTGCCAACGCCTTGATAAACCTTGCAACCTCATCTGCTGTCGCTGCAACCTTTGCCTCAGCTAATATACGATCCTTCTGTCCCCAAATACTTTCCAGTGCGCAAAGATTGTAGCTTTTGCTATGGACATCCATCCCAATTCTGATTATTCTTTTCATAGTGACCTCCAATTGTATGCGGTAAGTCCCGCGATTTTATTAGCTATATATTAGCTTGGGTAAATCCGCGTTGCTACAATCTGGAGGTCACTTCATATTATCTAAAAACATCAAAACGTTTCTTCAATAGACCACGCTGTTGACCTTTTTATCATTCCTCCTGTTTAACTAATTGAATGCCTTTATTTATCAAGGCTCACAATAATCTGCATCAAATCTTTTACAGCTTTTGAAAGATACTGCTCTTTCCGATAAACCACCGCCATGTCTCGATACGGAACAGACTGTGCGAAGGAGAAGAAAGCCACCTTCTCCGCATTACTGAACTTTGATATACCAGATGGAACCAATGCGGCACCGATCCCCGCCCTAACCATTGCAAACTGAGTTTCAATGGTTCTACACTCCACCGCATTTACCACCCTGAATCCGGCAATTGCGCAAATCTCGTCAAGACTTTTTTGTGTTGGCTGCGAGTCCGCCAATGTAGCAAAACGTTCTCCGGCAATTTCTTTATAGTCCGCGGCAGGATACTTCCTGCCATCGACCTTTACAGCCGTCTTCTTTAGCTTTTGATATATCGGAGTCTCCATATTTACTGCAAGCAGAACTTCCTCTTCCATAATTAGTTGGAAGTTAAAAATCTTCTCATCTATTGGAAGATTTGCGATGCACAGATCAAACTGACCGTGCGCCGCATCATCCAGAAGACTTGCGCCGCCACGCTCCTCAATCACAAGACGCATTCCGGGATAAAACTTTTGAAACCGTTTCACAATCTCAGGCATAAGGTGAATACATCTATGTGGGCTGACACCAACTACAATACTCCCTGATTTATAAGTGGACAGATCCTCAAACTTGCGCTCCATCTGCTGTTCCAGGTCAAGTATCTTCCTTGCGGCTTCAATATATACATGCCCGGCATCAGTAACGCGGACATCCCCTCCTGTGCGGTCAAAGAGCTGTACTCCTTGTTTCTTTTCAATTTTCTTTATGTATTGACTCAGGGATGGCTGAGTAATGCCCAACGAATCCGCTGCCTTGGAAAAGCTTCCTTCATGAGCAAGCACAAGGACATATCTCAGCTGTTTCATGTTCATAGGTTCAACCTCTCATCAGATTTTCGATGACAGCAATGCTTTCTGAGCGTTCTATATTATGTATAACTGCTATCATTTTGTCCTGCTGTTCGTTAGAGAATCTTCCTCCCGACAATGACCGAAACTTATCTTCAATTTCCTGTTCACTCAGCGGGTTGACCGGGTCACCCTTTGCCCCTATGACCTCTGTGTAATAGGTCTGATCTTTAGCCTTAACCTCCACGCCTGATGCCCACTGCTTAGGATAGAGGGAGGTAAACTTATCATCCGTGTTGACGGTCACTTTCGCTGCCAGTGAATTGATCACCGGATCAGTGAGCCTCTCCGGAGCAAACTGTGGAATAAATGCTTGACCATCTACAAGTGCTGCAGATACCGCGTAGGGGAAACTGAACTGTGCTTCCACCGTGTTCTTCGGTGGCTCGGAGAATCCCCAACTCATGCCTGCTACATCATAAGTGGTTACGGTAACCGCTTCGAGATCCTCCGGCCTCAGGCTGTTCTCATTCCGGATCTTGATAGCGCAGTCAATGGCCTGGTGGATATGCCCGCAACAAGCATAGAACTTATGTCCCATGTCCTTGCAATGCCACGTTTCACTCAAGTCTTTAACCAGTTCTTCCAAGTCATACTTATCCGATACCGCATGACCATAGCCACCGTCCGGTGCCTCAAATACATATGTCGGGCCAGTGAAACCAGCTTTTGCAGAAACCGCTGCAAGGTACCCGTGCATTGCAGCCATGCCAGAATGATATCGTTTGCTCATGGAACCATCTGCTGTATAGGCCATCAAACCACCTGTGGATGTACCGGCAAGTCCAAAGGCGTTCGCCATCTGAAGACCATTCAGCCCCATGATATGACCGATGGCAGCCGCTGCGCCAAAAGCTCCACAAGTAGCAGTCCCATGCCAGCCCCTTCTCCTGTGGCTGTCCACTCCGATAGCGATGGCTGCCCTCAACATTACTTCATAACCAACGGCCATTGAAGTAAGGAGTTCCTTACCAGAGATTCCATAAAGAGCGCCAACTGTAAGTATGGATGGAACGATGACTGTGCCGGCGTGAATCTTACTGGGTTTGTGTAAATCGTCCAGTTCCACAGCATGGTTCATTGCACCGTTAATGAGAAGAGCAGTTGCTATAGGTGCCGTTGTATTCTGGAACCACACAGAGGCTTTTCCAGTTTCAGTTGGATCCAATGTACCATTTATAAGGTTCTTAATTTCTTTTCTCTCAGACCCTGCCGTAGCGCAGCCAAGTGTATCAAGCAGACACTTCTTCATCATGGAGATTACCTGATACGGGATGTCCATATATTCATTTTTTGCCGCCCAAGCTGCTAATTCTTTGGTGTATTCTGTCATATGACTTTCGCTTCTATTTTTGAATGGTTATGGGGGTGGGCAAAAAACAAAGATGCAATTTCCCCATTCTTTTTGATATCCTTCCGGTTCCCGGAAAACATCCATTATTTCTTCAGCTCACTGAGCATCCAATCGTATAGTTCTTTGACCCCACGCTGTGTTGGTTCCTGCAATACGACAGGATCCCTGCTTGGATTTGCTTCCAAGAGGCAGACATCTACGTGAATAAAGGCCACATCCCAATTAGTATAGCGGATTCCCTCAAGTGATGCCGCAGCTTCCTTTACCATGGTTATTGTCTTGTCCCAGTTAGAAATCTGAATATCGGGGAATATTACTCCTGTATCCGGATGCCGTACTACAATCAGTTCCCACTTGCTGGAAGTGCAGGAAATTACTCTTCCGGTTTCAACATCCACAATAGAGGTATCGCCGCCAGCTGAATGGTTGTCGATGTAGGAATCTCCCGATCCGCAGCGCATGACGACACCAACCACTTTTACTTCCTTTCCATCAAAAAAGTAATGGTACGGATGGTATTGATGGACTGCGGATAGATAGAAGTCATTATTACGTCCTGATGAATGCAGCCTTCAACAACATACTCGCCTTTTTAAAACTCATCAAAGAATTGATTGTAGCTTGGGATATCCTGGTGATTATATTACTTTAAACCTTCTCCTGTGCCAGTTCTGCAAGGCTTTACAAAAAAGTCCATCAGTTCCCTACAGAACGATTCGTATCCCTCTGTTGTTGCTCCAAGTATGGCAATGGTCTTCATCTTTAAATATCTGGCAAAATCATTGTTAAAGGAGCTTTATGATTTAATTTTGCCCTGCTTTGACGAGTATTGATCCTGCTGTAAAATGCATTATTCTTCCGCGCCACCATAAACTGTTTTCTTGCAATTCCTCTCTTTTCCCAGAATTAGTATTGGAAATAATCCTATATCGTAGAACTGTGGATTGCAAGCGACAGAAAGAAATCCGAATACAGATAAAACTTGAGCTTGTTAGGTATTACCCCCAGATTTCTTGAGGGTTTCATAATACATGTTCAGTTTCTTAAAACTATCCAAATATCCCATATATGTGTACTTCCCCGCTTACTTACGGATCAATTTCAATATCTCAGGGTACTTACCAACATTATCCAACTGCCACATAGTGCATCCCTGTCCATCATTTGCTTCGACAATTTCAATTCCCTCCTCAGTAATTGCTACATCCCATCCAAGATAAGCAATACGATCGGACATTTCAGCAGCCTCTTTGACGGATTTCATAACTAAATCCCAGTGAGGAATCTTCAGACCAATCATCAGCGTTCCTGTAGCAGGATGCTTGGCGTATGTCTCGATATCAAAATTCGTTTTGCCCCGTCCACAAACGATACCATTTTCGATATCAATCGGATACGCAATACCGCCATGGTGAAAATTGTCTACGGTGCTTCCCTTACCGCCGCAACGAATTGCGGCTCCAATTATATGGGCTTCATGATTATCGTCAAGTACAGTACAGAGACGAATTGTGTTAACCGAACTCGGATTCACTGCACTTATCGCTGGATGCTGCTTTATGTATTCCTCAATGGTATAATCAGATGCCGTAAGCTTCTTAGCCCAATCCTTAACTGTCTTAGGATCATACTCTATAAACTCAATGCCACGGCCTTGTGTTTCTGCAACAGGTTTAGCAAGCACATTCCCGTGCTTTTCTATAAATGCAGCAATCATTTCTTCGTCAACATCCTTTGTGGACAGAAACTCTCTTTTCACAAACTTGCTGTATTTTTTGTTGAATTCAATCTTGTTCCGTATAGAACTGAACTCCTCTTTAGAGACACCTCCCATGGATAGTTTCTCCAAGTTTACAGTCTTCCTATTGGTGACAAAAAGATTTCTTTCCCTCTGACTTTTTCGATAGAACTCCAACGTGATAAACTGTTCTGTATTAGTTCCATCCACAATGCGGGATTTTATACAGTCAAGCAACACAAGAACACCATGGCCATTTCCGATAGCATTCCAATTAAATTTAGAGAAAGTCTTTAAATATGTTTTGATCCGTGAAAACATTCTAACGCTCCTAAAAACCGCTGTGGGCTTATTTCATTTTCTTCAGTTTGGAAAGGACCAGTTCACGATTCTTCCAAGCAAAAACACCTACTGCTGTAGCCACAAGAACGATAACGATGTACCGAACAATATCATTTCTATACAGAACAAGGGTTAGGCACATAATAGCAATTCCGCTAATAAGGACAGAGAAAATGAACTCCCTGTTGAAGATCTTTCCATAACCCAATTTACAAGCGTAAATATAATGGAAGGCAAATATGAACACATAACCGATCAATGTCGTATACCCTGCTGCCACATACCCATATTGGGGTATCAGCCAAAGGTTCAGTCCTATATTGATAAGAGCCGCACCAATCGTTGCCAGACCGATATACTTCGTCTTTTTCTCAAAAAACTCTGTTTGCAGGTACATCTGATATACAAATGTGAACAGCGTTCCAGTAAATAGCGGCGGCATAAGGTACATTGCATCAAGGTAGCTTTTACCTCCCAGTATTAAGATAATCTCAGGGGCAAAAAGCATACAGCCAATCACCAGTGCAAAATAACAAAGAAGGTATGGTTTTGATGCTCTTTCAATCTTTCCGATTTCCTTATACTGAAGCATATCCAGCATCCACGGTGCCCAACTACGATTCATGGAGCTCATGAGCAATGTGGCAATATAAACTGTACTATACGCAACACTATACAGTGCTGTATACTCCTCTCCGACGAACTTTGTAATCATAATCTTATCAGAAGAGGATAAGATATAAAGCGATACCAAGTGTAGCAGCAAGGGAAAGCAGAGCAGAAAACCGTCTTTCCAGTATTTCAGCTTGATTGATTTCCCTTGAACAGCGACAAGTATGTAAAAGAACAAACCGACTGCAGCAATAGTTAGATAATGACCGTTGAATCTGCCTGCAAGCTTATCCGATTGAGTAGTTACTAGTAGAAGTGCAATCATCGTTGAAAGCGCAGTAGAAATTATTGTTGTTACTACATATGCTTTATACTTATAAAATGCTCTCTGCTTTGTAGCAAATACGTCGATGGCAGGTGAAAGGAACAAATATAAAAACATTGGCAATACAAATGACTGTGGCAGTTGCATTAAATCTGTAAAAATCCAATCCTTGACACAAAGACATATAAATAAGAAAGCTGAATTGGTAACCGTGGTTAATGTTAGGATAGAAAATGTATAGCTATCCTCGTCACCTTGATATTCATGCTTTGAGCGAATAATTGATAGCGGCAAATCAAAAGTCGTAATCACAACAAAAAAAGAAATCCATGTGGCATATGTGTTAAATAAGCCCAAATCGCTCTTTGTCATGACACGAGTAAACACCGGTAAGGTGATAAACGATATCCCTCGTTGAATCACTGTGCATAGTGTATACCATATACCAGATTTTAGGGCTACAGAACCCTTGACTTGCTCGGCACTATCCTTTGATCCCATTGATAAACTCTCTCCGATCTAATGTGCTTTCTGTACATCAGGTACACAGCAATGCATGCCCAAAATGCTTCCAGATACCAGTACGATCCTGACAAAAGAAGCTTCATAGATGGAACAAAGAAAATCACGAAACAAATCCACCAAGATTCATTTTTGCATGTAATCAGCATTTTCAGTGAGGTAACAACAATTGAAATGCAGAGAATACCTCCAATAATCCACCCATAATTTATCAGCAGTTCGAGGAATATGTTGTGGCAATAACCAACCCAGTAAACACGGCCAATAACATATCGATCTCCATAAGCTCCATAGCCCCAGAATCCATTCTTAATCATGTCAATGGCCATACTATAAAGCTTCGTTCGCCCTGAATTATCGAAAAGTACCTGACCTCCAATAATCATCTGTATCGTTCTCGCAGAAGATCCACCAAAAATGTAGCCAAAAACGGTTCCTAGTCCTACCAGTATAACTTGCATACCAGCAAGAAAGTAGAGTGCCAGTAATAAAGCTATTCCCAGAAACACGGCAAACCTTGCCAATTTGCTAAATTGATCCTTATAACGTAGATACATTATAAGAAACAATATTGCTACACTGATTAACGGTCCTCTCGAACCTCCAAGAAGTATTTCCACGAGCGAGATTCCCGACAATATAAAATAATATTTTTTCTTCTCTCTAAATGCACAGCATGTAAAGGTTGTCAATACGATCAAGTGATCATAACCGTAATTCAAATCGTAGGCAGTACGCATTGGACCTTGTGCAGTTGTTGTGGTAATCCAATAGCCAAGCATCCTTGCGCGTAGAAGTCTATAGGAGTAGTAAGCCAAAAGTATATATGCCACGACCTTCATATACTTAATCAACTCATCCGGATCATCAACAGCACTTACAAACAAGAATGCATATAAAAACTGATTGGGTCTGAATATTCTCGCGCCAATGGGATAACTGCTTTCAAAAAACCAATATGAATACTCAGGATGTATTAAGTAGGTTACAAAAAAAAATGCTGCAACCAATCCAAGACAAATTAAGAATCTTATCAAATACCCATTAGACTCTCTTCGCAATACTAATGATAGAATTAGTGGGAAGTACATCAACAATATGATCAAATAAACCGTCATATTATACGAGAGGAAAGGTAACACAGTAGCAATAAGAACCCGAAAAGCTTCTTGCGCAAAAAACAACACCAACGATAAACCACGCAGCGTTGTGCTTGTAACCCTTATATTCAATGCTTTGTTTCTCATTGCCTTCCCTCCTTTCTTCTTGTATTCAATCTTCTCGGAATCATAAAACAATCCCTACCTTATTCGCAACTGATTAATTATTTCCCTTCCTTCATATTCTTAATTTCGGTGACCTTCTTTTCATAAAAATGCCACTTGCCAATTCCATCACTCATTTGTCCCACATCGGGATCCGCTCGATTGTTTCCCTCAATCAACACCACTTTAGCATCTTTTGTTACTGCCACATCCCATCCAATAAATCGAACTTCGGGCACTATTTTAGCAGCGGCAAGAACCGTATTACAGATTTCATCCCACATAGGAACCACAAACCCTATAATAGGCACTCCAACATCCGGATGTACTACATAGCGGTTGCCATTTTTATCAATCCCGGTACTACACACCATGCCTGTTTGGATATCAATCTGAGACGCAATTCCGTAATGATGAAAATTGTCAGCAACCCTGCCTTTTCTGCCAACTCTTAGTACTGCACCTGGCATAATTTCCGGAACTCCATCCGCTCCAAGGATTGTGACAACGCGCATACTGTTTAAGGACGTCGGATTGAAAGCAGCTAAGCTGGGGTGCTGAATAATCACCTCTTCTAGAAGTACATCTTCTTTGCGAAGATCATCATAAAGGTCACGGGGGTTCTTAATCTCAGTAAGGCTAATGATTCCTACACCTTTTCCATATGTGCCGCCACGTGGCTTTTTAAATGCCTTCTCATGATTAGAGCAAAAAATAGAAAACTCCTCGTAGGATACCGTATGCAAATCCAAAATATCCCTTCCGATAAAATCTTTGAATACTTGCGCAAACAAATCTTTGTCTACAAATATTTTGCTTTTTTCAGAATCATTGCAGATAGAATGTATTTCGGAGGATCGACCGTGTGTAATAAACTCTCTTCGCCCTCGATTATTCTTTTTATAAAATTCATATTGGAAATAATCCTCTCTGGCAGTGCCGTGTCTGTATTTTTCCCAACTCGCATCTATCAACAGGCAGAACTTCTCCCAAAAGCTTAGGTCTCCAATTTTTTCTTGAGCCTTTGAAAACAATTCTCTAAATCTATGTACCTTTTCCACAGTCATGTCTCCCGCCTGTACACTTACAACCCTAATTCATTGAGAAGTTCTGTAAGTTCCTTACGGACACCGCGCTCCATAGGTAACTGAATAGCCACTACACCACCGCGATCATTTGCTTCCTGCATGATCCATCCATTGTCTGTAAGGGCAAGGTCCCACCCCGTATAACGATTCTCAGGGATAATCTCCGCTAATTCCTCTGCAAATGCAATACCTTCGTGATAGTGTGGGAATTGTGTCCCTATGAGGGGAAGTCCAGTATTCGGATGCTTCTCGAACCTCCGTCCGAACTCGTCCGATGTACCATAGCAAACACCGTTATCATCCAAAACACAAAAGATACCGCCTGAACCTCCGTTATCAACTATATTGCCGCCCTGTCCAATTCTCCAGGCTGCTGGGAGAACAACAGTACGGTCGTTCATACGAATCGTGAAAACACGAAGCGTATTGACAGAAGAAGGATGAAATTTTCCAATCTCATCGCTCTGTTTAATCAGTTCCTCCGCATAGAATCCCTTATTATACTTCCTGATAAGTTCATCAAACAAATCAGAGGTATCTTTTCCAGTACTGTCTATGATTTGGATCCCTATACCATTTGCTCCAGCAAAGGGCTTCACAATAAAACGAGTATGCTTCTTTGTAAAAGTTACAAAATCGTCCTTCTTAGTATATGCACCGGAGCAATTCAGGAAATCCCTGTGGTAGTACTTTTTAAACCGCTTATACGTTTCCGCCTTATCGTCATAGATGTACATATTTTTTGTGCCGTTGAATTTCTCGCAGATTGTAATCCGCTCCCTTGTAGGTACGAACTCACGTCTTCTATATTCGGGAAGATCAGCAAAGTGATACATCAAATATTCATCAAATCCAACACTGTTATCCTTTGCCTCATGCATCATATCCTTGAGAAGTTTGTCGGTAACAGTAATGCCCACTCCTGCTTTCTGAAAACGGGCTATCTCAGACATTGCAGCATCTTCATTAAAATTCCTGCGTTGCCAAGTGTCTCTTGCCTTCTTTCCTATAGTAGTGCCTTTAATGGCATTCTTTATTCTCAACCCTATAACACTTGAAATGCTCATGCGCCTTCTCCTTGTACACTTATGATGAACTCCCTATAGATCGTAATCTACAATCCCCCGAAGATATCAGTCCTCAGGGAAACTGAACTCTTCTAGAACCATATTGTTTCCGTCCTCATCCCGGATATCCAGCGTCTCATACACCTTTTTCAAAGTCTTATTAATCTCTTTCCTGCTATCTCCCGTCACATGCATCCGAATACACACTTGATTGAGGGAGCCTGTCTTTTCAACTGTTTCACCCAGACCAAACAGATCTGTTACATTCAGTACTCCCGGTATCTTCCTAACTTCATCTACGCCATCAAATATCGTGATTTTTCCGGGTTTCAGCGCCACATACAGGTTTACACAGGGTGCCTTGATGAAGGGCTCGTCACGTTCTGCTATGGAAAAATCCGCCATCTTACCGGTCAATGCGTAATTCACCATGTACTCCAGAGTGTTGGACTTGTTCAGATAATCCGTAAAAATATAGGACTGACTGCCGCCAAGCCTGTATCCAGCTTCATAAAAGCAGAAATTCTCTTCCTCATCCACGAAGGACTGAAGCGTGATCATTCCATCTTTCAAATCGAGACTTTTGAACACAGCTTTGAACTTTTTGTCATACTGATCTACAAAGGTCTGCAGGTGTTTGGATGGATGGATATACGCAATACCGATACCACCGAAACCGCCCATGGTTGTATTCACATGGCGGTCATAGGAACTGGAAATGCTATAGTTTCCATCCTGGAAGTGATAGCGAATAAACGTGTCATCCATGCCCTGCAGAAATCTCTCTACAAGGACTTTCTTGGATTTTGAGAAACTCTCAGCATACTCATAAGATTTTTTCAACTCTTTTGGGTCATAT
>JGI24711J26586_10003058_pt1 | contig 11407 bp, 5 predicted proteins | sample BioPla3DNA1_FD_26586 | JGI IMG/M metagenome (IMG submission 26586)
ATACAATTATCAGGGTTTTATAGGTGGTGATATAGATGAAGATTAAATTTAAAGAACAGAAATTTCAATTAGATGCAGTCCAATCTATAGTAGATTGTTTTAGAGGACAGATTAATGAATATTCTAGATTTACATTAGACAGAGGCAGAACAAAGAACGAACTTGAAGGACAAGCTTATTTAATATACGAAGAAGGCTTTAAAAACAAATCAATAGTAGCGCCCAAAGCTGACGTATTTAAAAATATAAAGAAGGTTCAATTAGAAAATGGACTGAAGCCGTCAGGTAAATTGGAGGGAAAATATAATTTAACCATAGAGATGGAAACAGGTACCGGGAAAACCTACACTTACATAAGAACCATGTACGAATTATTCGGGGCCTATGGTTGGAGTAAATATATTATAGTAGTCCCCTCCATAGCTATCAGGGAGGGTGTATATAAATCCTTTCAAATGACGGAAGAACACTTTATGAATATATACGGTACAAAAATCAGATATTTTATATATAATTCCAAGGACCTTTATAAAATAGACCAATTTGCATCTGATCCGGGTATTAATGTGATGATAATAAATTCTCAGGCCTTCAACGCAAGGGGGAAGGATGCCCGCAGAATATATATGGAACTAGATGATTTTAACACACGAAAGCCGATAGATGTAATAGCGCAAACTAATCCCATATTGGTAATAGACGAACCCCAATCCGTGGAAGGCAAAAAGACCAGGGAGGCACTGAAACTGTTTAATCCTCTGTTCACCTTAAGGTATTCGGCAACCCATAAGGAGGATTACAATAAAATTTATAGACTGGATGCCTTGGATGCCTATAACAAAAAGTTGGTAAAGAAAATTCAAGTGAAGGGAATTGAAGTGAAGGGTACTACCGGCACTAATGAATATATATATTTTGAAGGAATAAACCTAAGCAACAAAGATAAGCCGATTGCCAGGGTGGAATTTCAGGTAAAACAAAAATCAACAATAAAGAAAAAGATCAGAAATGTAGATGAAGGATTTGATTTGCATACTCATTCTAATTTTATGGAGCAATATAAAGGTTACAGGGTAGCTGAAATAAACGGATATAAAAATACCATAAGTTTTACTAATGGAGTCACATTAGAAGCGGGGAATGTTCAAGGGGATGTGAGTGAATCAGATTTCAGAAGAATTCAAATCCGAGAAACAATCAGATCCCATTTTGAAAGAGAAAGGGAACTATACAATAAGGGAATAAAGGTACTATCCTTATTTTTTATAGATGAGGTGGCAAAATACAGACAATATGACAAAGACGGTAGACAAGCCAATGGTATATATGGGCAAATATTTGAAGAAGAGTACATGAATATTTTAAACGAATATATAACTTTATTTGATGATCCTTATGTGATGTATCTGCAAGATATAGATGTTAAAGAGACCCACAACGGTTATTTTTCCATAGACAAGGAAGGGAAATTGATAGATCCGAAAGCCAAGGGCAAGGAAAAATTATCTGATGATGAATCTGCCTATAATTTGATAATGAAGGATAAGGAGAGGTTATTGAGTTTTGATGAACCTGTGAGGTTTATATTTTCCCATTCTGCTCTGCGGGAAGGCTGGGATAATCCCAATGTATTTCAAATATGCACATTAAAACATAGTGATTCCATAATGAGGAAAAGGCAAGAAGTAGGGAGGGGTCTCAGGCTTTGTGTAAATCAAAATGGGGACAGGATAGATAATGAAACCCCCGGGGTAAATGTCCATGATATAAATGCACTAACAGTTATAGCCAGTGAATCCTATGAGAATTTTGCAAAGGAACTGCAATCTGAAATTGCCGAAACCCTGTCGGACCGTCCGCAAAAAGCAAATGTAGAATTTTTCTTGAACAATGTAGTTAAAAATGCAAGAGGCGAAGAACTGTTTATTGATGAGACCTTGGCTAACATCCTTCATCGTTCATTTATAAGGAAAGATTATGTAGATAATGACGATAATCTTACAGAAAAATACTATAAGGAATTGGAAGAAGATAAAGCAGAATTACCGGGGAAATTTAGAAACTTTAAAGATGGGATAATTCAATTAGTAGGAAAAATTTATGCGGAAGGCACTACTCCATTGGTAGAAAATGCAAGGGGAGAAAATATCAAAGAATTGAAAGTAAATGAAAATTTTAAAAAGAAAGAATTCCAAGAATTATGGAAGAAGATAAATATAAAAACTGCTTATTATGTGGATTTTGATACTGATGAACTAATAAAAAATTGCATAGTTGCATTGGATAAGGACCTGAGAGTATCCGATTTAACTTATTATGTAAAAATGGGGGAAATGGAATCCATATCTTCTAAGGAAGAATTAGAAAGGGGAGAAGCCTTTACCGTTAAGGAATCAGGAATAGACAAGAATCGTTCCGAAATAACTGCCACATTAAAATATGATCTAGTTGGAAAACTGGTAGACGAAACAGGCCTTACAAGAAAAACAATAGTAAGTATATTAAAGAAAATAAAACCCAATACCTTTTATCTGTTTAGAAAAAATCCGGAAGAATTTATATTGAAAGCTTCCAAGATAATAAATGAGCAGAAAGCCAACATGATAATAGAACATATAACCTACAACCCAATAGATGAAAAATATGACACTGATATATTTACTGAGAACACATTAAAAGGAACATTGGGCAAAGATACCATGGAAGTTAAAAAACATATCTACGATTATGTAAGATATGATTCGGATACAGAGAGAAAATTTGCCGAGGCACTGGATACCAGCAACGAAGTAGTTGTATACGCTAAACTGCCAAGGGGCTTTTTCATTCCTACCCCGGTAGGCAATTATAACCCTGACTGGGCTATAGTATTTGATGAAGGAAAAGTAAGGCATATATATTTCATAGCCGAAACAAAAGGCAATCTAGAATCGTTGGAATTTGACGTCAGAGGAACAGAAAAGACCAAGGTTTACTGTGCAAGGGAACACTTCAAAAAAATCAGCAACAGTACCGTAAGGTATGAGGTAGTAGGCAGTTATGAAGTGTTGATGAATGAGGTGATGGGGGGAAATTTGGGTTAATAAGTAGGATTGCAGAAATGTAAGGGATAAATGGGGGATATTCTATGTTTAAAAATTTATTTAAAAATCTCAATAGTGATAAGGGGGGCTTAGGAAGCAGGGAGGAAAGGCTAGAAACTAAACCGATAATTGATAGTGAATCGCGGGACTTAGTTAATAACGTGTCGGGGGATCTAGGGGTTAACCCAGAACAGCGGAAACAGTACGAGGAGGTTCAAATTACTGGAAACACACCTGATAATGGAAGGGTCTCAATTCCTAAAAAACCAGCCTCAAAAACGGCTAAGAAATTTACTGAATATAAGCTTTTTTATAGCAACAAATTCACAAACTGTAAAAGCCTTGATGAGGTATTAGATATCTATATAAAACATACAGATTCCAATGATATGATGGACGAATTACGTTTGAGATATGTTAGTATGTATCTTTTTAAGACTAGCTTAAGTTATAGCAAACTAAGTATCAAGGATTTAAAATTATTACTAGTGAAAAAACTATCGAAGGAATGTATAATAGAAAATATAGTTATGCAAAACGATGAAGTGAATGAAATATTTTATAAGGAATTAAAATTACATCTTGAAAATAAAACATCAATAATGTTTCAAGGTTTTGAAAAAAATTTAAGTATAGATTCTGTGTTATTATCAGTATTTTCACATTATGGGTTAGAATTAATTGATTCGGACCTGTTTGTCAAAGTACTGTTTGAACTTATTGAGGATATGGATTTACCCGGAATAGACAATAAAAATGATAATATAAAAAACCATCTGAGACAAAAAATTTTAAGTATCAAAGATACCGAATTTTGGGACCCTGACGAGAAAAAAATTTATAGATGCGAAATTTTTATTGTAGGTAGATATATAATGGTAAAGACAACAGATTTTATTAGTATATTTTTTAAATCGGGAGAGGGGCCAATTTATATAAGTGAATTTTCACTTGATATTGCGGATAAATTTGGAGTCTATATCCAGGACGATACATATTTTATTATGGATTCAATCAATAAAGCTAAAATATTTGAATATTTTGATTATGTGAATGGTGAGATACTAGCAGAGGTAAATCAGAAGGTTGAAATTATTACAGAGGGGGCCAATAACGCCTCATCAGAACTGAGAGTACTAATTAATAATTTTATAGGTATGATCCCGTTAAGTATTTTATTAGATACGGACAGTTATATTGCTTTTGAGCATCTAATTTCGTTCAGTAGTTTTATTGCACAACAGTTATTGGATAGCAATACGGAACAAAGGGATAACATTACAGACAGGTTAAAGGAAGATAGTAATTTTCATAATAATATAAATTATTTTATTAACGATAGCTTTAAAAAACTTGTCAAGATTGCAGGTAAATATATTAACATTTCTGAGGGATACCATTCTTCGGTTATATGGAAATTGATAAGACAATCTGCTCCCCAATTTGTATCTGAATATTGGAAAAATGAATATGGTATTTATTTTAAAAACGATACACAAATGGCCGATTTAAGCGAGTATATTGATGAATATTGTAGATGCTCAGATATTTCCACCAAAAATGTTTTTGCTATAGGCTCTTTTACTTACTATTTAATGAACAAGGGGATATTCCCGGCGGAAATAAATGAAAATTTTGTACAGTGTAATATCTATCTTATCAATAAGATACTACAAAAAGTTGAAGGGCTTGAATTAAAGGCATTTGAAAATAAACTTGCTGATGCACAGGTACAGGAAAGCGCAAAGTATTCCATTAATGATGTGGATTTAATGGACGGGTATGAGTTTGAACAATTTATTGGCCTTCTTTTTACAAAGATGGGTTATACTACTGAGATAACAAAAGGTTCCGGTGATCAGGGAATGGACATAATTGCAGAAAGGGACGGTAACAGAATTGGGATTCAAGCAAAATGTTATTCAAATAAAGTAACAAATAAAGCAGTGCAGGAGATTTTTTCATCACTGAATTATTATAATTGTGGTAAAGGGGTAGTAATAACAAACAATTATTTTACAGATTCGGCTTTGGAACTAGCGCAATCAAACAACATTGTGTTATGGGACAGGGATATTCTAAAAAGAAAAATTGACGAAGTATTTAATTAGTATTAATATTTTATGGCTCTGAAAAACCTGGGGAATTTACCCTAGGTTTTTAATTATGAATACAATGGGTTTCCGGGATTTATTAATGACTCTTCGTTTCGCCCTGAATGCGCTGCCCCTAATTGACTGGAAGGAATCCAAAGAAAAAAGGAAAAACAAGATTTTTGTAGAATAATAAAATATTACCAAAATCTTTGGATAAATAAGAGGTCTTTTATTTGTCCAGACATATAAAGTACTATTAAACCGGGGGGATAAAGATGGATGATGTATTGGATATTTTAATAGATATTCGGGATATATTAAATAATGTTAACCATAATATTATAAGTTTGCAGGATGATGTTAATAGAATAAGGGGAAATGGGTTATACGATTCTATTTCTGATATAGGTGAAAAAATGGATGCATTAACGTCTTCAGGTTTGTATACGCTTTTGGATGTATGCAGCAAATTAGATTCAATAGATTCAAATACATTTTAAAATATAGATGAATTATAGGCAACAAATTAAAGGGGGAACTAATATGTCTGATTTTAAATATGAAATTGTTGAAAGAATAGCCGTGCTTTCGGAAAAAGGAAAATGGACAAAGGAATTAAACAAAGTTAGCTGGAACGGAAGGTCTGCAAAGTATGATCTTAGAGATTGGAATCATGAGGAAGGGAAAATAGGTAAAGGAACAACTTTAACGGATGAAGAAATGGGTTATTTAAAACAGGTTTTGGATGCGATTATAAAGTAACAACTTTGTTTGTTATGAGGGTGATAATATGGCAGGGATAAGGAATATTTTTAGTTTCTTAAAGGATTATAATGGATTGCTAAATCCGGTTATAACAGAAATAGATAGGCAAATTTGGAGCTATAAACTTTTGGATGCACCGCAAATTGAAGAATTATGGTCTATTTATTATATCCAGGATTTGAAGGAATTGAAAATACTGGAGATAGAACGACCGGAATTAAGGCCTTGTCCACCCCCGAATAAAATAATAAAGGAATGGATTCAAAAAGAGTGGCAAAAGTTAGATGTTGAAAGTATAGACTATAAAGAAAAAATTATAAGAGAATCTATAGACGAAAATGGCGAAACCATCGAAATTGAAGAGTATTTCATAGATGATGAATATAGGGTGGACAATTTTAAAAATTGGATTCGAAAACGTGAGGAATGGAGAATAGAGGAACTACCCAAAAGGGAAGGGTTAAACTTATACAATAATTTGTTTAAGCTATATTCGGATATAAAAAAGGAATCCGAAAGTGTAGAATTAATGTTGGGGGATGGACATATAAAATGGGCAACAGAAGGTGTGTTTGTCAATCATCCGGTTCTGCTGCAAAAAGTCAATCTCAAATTCAATCCGGGCAAGCCTTCCTTTGTTATTACCATAGAACATGATGAATTAAAAACTGAATTATATACTCCTATGCTAAGGATTATCCCTTCTATTAACCAATCTATGCTTCCAAATATTATTCAGGAAGCTGAAAATATTTGGCATATAGCAGATAAGGAAAACAACATAGAATTTTTCAAAAGACTTATAAATGTAGTAGATCAAAATGGGAAGTATGTTAAGGATTTGAATAGTGTTCATAATGGGCCCATGATTGTTCACGACCCAGTGGTTTTTTTACGTAAAAGAACGTTGGGCTACTCAATATTTATAGATAGTATAATTGAGGATATTGATAAAAATGGGGACAGGGATTTCCCACAATTCTTTCGGAATATGGTGGCAGAATATGGGGGCCAAGAAGATAGGGAGCCGAAGGACAATGATAATGATGAGAAAGACTGGAACCATAATGGAATTGACGAAAATATTTTGTTAACTTTGCCTGCAAACAATGAGCAGTTAAAAATAATGAAATATCTTGATAATTATGGTGCTGTATTGGTTCAGGGGCCTCCTGGTACCGGAAAAACCCATACAATAGCTAATCTTATAGGTCATTTGCTTAGCGAGGGAAAAAATGTTTTGGTTACAAGCCAAACTGAAAAAGCCCTTACAGTTTTAAAGGAAAAGGTATATGAGGATTTACAAAATCTTTGTATCAGTTTATTAAGCACGAGTTCCCAGCAAAAAGAAATGGATGCTACTCTTTTTGAAATTGATGAAAAGACCACAACTATTGATTTGGATGATTCACTTATAAGGATTCATGGATTTGAGAAGGAAAGAAAGAATTTAATAGAGAAATACAAAGAAAAGTGTCAAGAATTAACAAGGGTTCGCAACCTAGATTATAAAGATATAGTTTTTGCAAATGAAACCGTAACACCTATTGAAGCAGCGAAATTCATCAACAAGGGAAAGGGGAAATACGATTATATACCAGGTGAGAGTAATGACGATACTGCTTCCATCCCGCTTTCTGGTGAAGAGTTATCTGAATTATATGAATCGAATGGACTATTAACTAGCAGTGAGGAAAAATTATTAGATAGTAATTTACCTGATTTGCAAGATATCTGGGATGCTGGTTTGTTTGCTATGAAGGTAAAGGAGTTTTTGAATTGTAAAGCAATAACAAAAAATTGGGAACATAAAATAAAAATAAATGATGACATCGATAAAGAATCAATACTGATTTTAAAAGAAGAGGGAGAAAACATAAGGGGCAATTTAAAGGATTTAGACGGTTTTCAATTATATATTATGGCCAAGGGTATAACGGATAGTGTATATGTTGAATTGTGGGGGGAAACATTTGAAGACTATGATGCGTTGGAATCCCGCTATGCGGAGTACAAAAAAACAAGGTTTAGAAACGATTATCATATTCCTGAAGAATTAGTAAATGCAGACACCTTACTTATATTAGATGAAATTATAAATACAAATAAAGAAGTGCCTGTTAATAAACTAGCCAGTTTAATAAGACCCAAATGGAAAAGACTGCAAAATTCAATAACCAACAACAGCAAATCTATTGAAACAATAGAGGAATACAGAAATGTAAGGCTTATTATAGACTATGAGTTAGATAAGGACAAATTGATAAAACAAGTAAAAAGGCTGTTGGGGGATTTTTCGAAAGAAGCAGATTTCGAATCACAGGATGCAGAGACAAAATTAAGAAATTTTATGCAAAAAGTACAAACTGCTTTAAATTGGTATGGAGACAGGTGGACTTACTATATTTCTAAAATAAAAGAATATGTTACAGATTCAGATAAAATTGATGATTTGTGCTTCATAGATATGGATAAACCTGTAGAATCCATAGATTTCGTATTTGAAAATATATTGATCAAGGAATTGGAATATAATTATTATTTTATTCAGCTCCGGGAATTAAGGGGCGAATTAAATAGTTATAAAGATTTTATGAAAAAATTTAAAGCCAAAGGAGAACCTTTGGAAGGATTTGTTGATTCTATTGAGGAAGGAAACACAGAAAAGTACGGGGATTACCATGAAAGGATAGTACATTTATATAATAAAAAAGATATACATAGTAACCGGATAAGGTTGTTAGGGAAGTTAGGAAATATTGCTCCTGATTGGGCAAACGCCATAAAAAATCGTGAAGGCATCCATGGTAATAATATTGTATCCAAAGATGTTGAATCAGCATGGAAATGGAATCAATTAAATAATCAAATAAACCGAATTAATAGTTATGATCCAAATGCTATTCAAAGAGAAATAAACAGAATAAATGAAATGTTAATGAGAAATGCTAGGCAGTTAGCCTATGAAAAGGCTTGGTACTATAAAATTAAAAACACTACAGATGAACAAACCCAGGCTATCAAAGGTTGGAGACAGACAATGAAACAAGCGGGGAAAAGGACCGGCAAAAACGCTCCCAGACTATTAAAAAAAGCGAGGGAATTAATGCCGTGTTGTCAAACAGCAATCCCGGTGTGGATTATGCCACTTAACAGGGTACCTGAAAATTTTGATCCCCAAAGAAATAAATTTGATGTTGTAATAATAGATGAGGCAAGTCAAGCAGATTTATTGACATTATCAGCGTTATACTTAGGCGAAAAAATTATCATTGTGGGAGATGATGAACAGGTAAGCCCAAATCCGGTGGGGATTAAAACTCATGAAATGAATGCACTTATTGAGCAACATCTACAGGGTATACCCCTTGATCATCTGTATAATGAAAAGACTTCGATATATGATATGGCACAAAGCTCCGGGTTCAGGCCATTAATGTTAACAGAACATTTTAGATGTTTACCTGAAATAATTGAATTTAGCAATAATTTATCTTATAACGGCAAAATAAAGCCACTGAGGGATGCCTCACGGGTAAGTGTAAAACCTGCTGTGATACCATACAGGGTGGCAGGAGGATATAAGTCAGGGGAAATAAACAGGGTGGAGGCGGAGCATATAGCTTCTTTGGTCTGTGCTTGTATTCAAAATGATGAATACAAGAGGAAAACTATAGGAGTTATATCCCTGGTAGGGCAAGAACAGGCTTATGAAATCGACAAACTGTTGCAATTAAAATTAGATCCAAGTGAATACGAAAATAGAAGAATTCAATGCGGAAATCCGGCCCAGTTTCAGGGGGATGAACGGGATATAGTTTTTTTAAGTCTTGTTGAGGGCCCCAGGGAGGATGGGGGCCCGGTAAGACTGGTCAGTGAAAGCGGACGAAATGATATGTATCGTAGAAGATACAATGTTGCTGCAAGCAGGGCACAGGACCAGATGTGGGTTGTTTATTCATTAAACCCGGAAATAGACCTTAAACCGGAAGATATACGGTTAAGACTGATCAAACATGCACTGAATCCATCGGACAGTGAGCGTAAAAAACAGTTAAACCGGGCCGAATCAGATTTTGAGAGGGAAGTTATCAATAGGCTGCAAAACAAGGGATACAAAGTTTATTCCCAATGGAAGATAGGTTCATACAGAATAGACATGGTAGTGGAAGATAGGGATAAACGTATTGCCATAGAATGTGACGGGGACAGATGGCATACGTTAGATAATTTGGCTGATGATATGAAAAGACAAGCTATATTAGAAAGGCTTGGATGGAGGTTTGTCCGCATTAGGGGTAGCCAGTTCTACAGGGATCCTGAGGAAACCATGGAATGGGTTTTCAATGAACTGGATAGCTATGAAATAAAACCGAATTATACGGATATATATGAAACTGCTAATGAATCTGGGGCAGAAAAATGCGAATTATTAGAGGAAATAAAAAGACAAGCAGAGCAAATTCGTATAGAATGGCAGGATGTTTCAGATGATGATGAACATGGTGCCACAGATAACGAACAGACTGAAAAATATGAAGTTTCAGGGGATGGACAGATTGTAATTAATGATAATTGTGTTAAGGAAGAAATTGAAAAAGAAAAAGCTGATGACAGGGGTCAAACCAACCATGTGCCCATATTTAATTTTGCAAAGAATAAAAGTCCCGAAAAATCCGGATCCAGTGGTAGGAAATACACCAAACCAATCAATAGAAAAGAAAATATAGGCGTTGGGCCTGGCCCGTTGTTCGATTTTAGGAAAAAATAAAAGTACAAGCATATTACCAGTTTATAAATACCAACTAAAAATTTATTATATGACATTGAATTAGTTTACCACCTGTGATAGTGAATTAGTTTACCACTTTTACAATTATGACATTCAAAAAGTTTACCATTTCACTCGGTGAATAACAAAGGGAGTATACCTGAATTATCAATATAGTTCCTGGATTTTATATAAGGCATGACATGGCCTGGTTAATGGGTGAAAAGCGGATAGGGTTCGAACCTGACGGAAATAAAGGATTGAGGGTGATATACTAATGGCCTTTGATTATAAGAAAGGATATAAAGAGTTCTATATGCCGAAAAACAAACCGAGTATTGTTGAAATACCAATTATGAACTATATTGCGGTACGCGGTAAGGGTGACCCTAACGTAGAAAAGAGAAACAATGGATTTCCTTGGTATAAAAGAGGGCGATTTTTTGCTTGCAATTAGGGGAAGCAACCTCTCTTCCGTATTTGCGGTAAAAGGCCCGATTCTAGAAAAAGCGAGGGGATACCCTAATATTAAAGTATTTGGACAGGCATAAACCATAGGAAAAACATTATAAAACTTTTTTAAAAATCTCCTACTTGTCATCCTAATTACCCCGGATTAACATAAACAGCGAAAAATCAATATTGATATTCTAAAGAAATTCATGTATAATATCTTTAGGTTAAATTATATA
>JGI24711J26586_10003068_pt1 | contig 11382 bp, 7 predicted proteins | sample BioPla3DNA1_FD_26586 | JGI IMG/M metagenome (IMG submission 26586)
GGCAAAAAAGCGAGCTTGTAAGCTCTTTTTGCCGCCTTGCGTCCCCACGGCTTGTGCCCGCGGACTTGCAACCGGGCGCCGACCCCGAGCGAAGCGAGGGGACACGCCCTAAAAATCATCATCCATAACAATATTATTATTCTCCAATTTTTATCGGATTATTGTCAAACTGCTATGATATTCATGTATTTTGTCAGGATTGCCCCCATAAGTACATTTGTAATATACGGTGTAAAAATATACCCCATCGCTCGCCGGGTTGCCGTTGATATTACCGTCCCAAAACTCCTTTTTGTCATTCGTTTTGAAGACTCTTTTACCCCATCGGTCGTAAATATTTAAGTCATAATAAAAAATATCTTCGGAAGTCTCAATTATGAAAAGGTCATTGACATTATCTCCATTGGGGGTGAAGACATTATAGGCGTAAATATCACAGTAACAAGGAGGTAGCAAAATATGNACATTGAGCTTGTCTCGTAACTCGCAGCCAAAATGATTAGAAACTACTACGCTGTAATCGCCTTCGCCGGTAACCGTAAACGTTTGAGACGTACTATAGTCATGCCATAAATAGTTGTCATAAAGGTTTGTAGCATCTAACTCGAACTCAACAAAATCATCTTCACAAATAACCGTATCGTTTCCAAGATTAAGCGGAGCTAATACTAAAACATTGATTGTCAAAGAGGTATCAAGAACACAATGAGGGTGCATAAAAAACTGCAATTCATATTCCGTTGTTACTGAAGGATTAAAATGATAATTGGAGACTCCGTTCGGCTGAATATCGTTAACCGACATAAAGAGATTTCCATTTTGGTATATATTCATGCTTACAGTTTGAGTATTTCCTACGGAGTACACAATAAATTCGACAGGATCTCCTTGGCAAATAGTGTCGGGATAAGAAAATTGGATATTGGGATAGTCGGGAACGACAACGGTGATTGTGTCGCTTGTCTCACAACCTAAATTGCTCCCTACCGTAACGTAATAGGTTCCTTCGGCAGTAACGGTAAGCGTACTTCCGGAAGAGTTGTCATTCCATAAGTAGTAGTCATATTGATTGGTCGCATCGAGGATAAACGGTTGAAAGATATCACTGCAAATAATGGTATCATTTCCAAGATTAAGCGGTGGCAAGGGCAGAACATATATGGTAAACGTAGCATCTTCGCGACAGTTGTTATTGGTATAAAAAATAATTTGGTAAGTTGTTGTAACTGTGGGCGTTAATAAATGTTGTACATTTTGATTAGCGTCTAACGCTCCTGTAATAATTGTCGTTCCGTTGGTTTGAATACTGTAAACCAATTCTTCATTACTATTAGAATAGAGAAACAAGTTAGCGTCTGTTCCCTCGCAAATGGTATCGGTATATGAAAAGGTAAAATCGGGTTGCGGATAAACTTGTACGTTAAATGTATCGCTGTTCACGCATCCGTTCGCATCGGTATAGGTATATATAACGGGATAAGAAGGTTGATTTCCCGGTATTGTAAATTGATTATTTTGGGTTCCGTTTCCTGAATAGGTTCCACCTGCGGGCGTTCCTCCGGCAAGTTGTATCGTCTGTGTAGCATAACAAAGTCCCATATCAGGGTGAGTAACAGTAGGTTTAAAATCTTGGACTGTGTAGCAAGCCGTAGCGGTACTTCCCATTGCATCGGTAACCACCACACAATATTCTCCGGCGCACAAGCCCACCGCCGTATCGGTCGTTTGATATTGCGGGTCATTCCAACGATAGGTGTACGGAGGCACACCGCCGGACACCGTAACAATCGCTTTTCCATTACAAGTAATTACCGGCGGAGGATTACAAATGGTATTGCAATCGCCGTAAGTTGGGGTAGCTCCGAAATTATAATCCCACGGTCCGCCGTCAGGAGATCTACGATAGCTAACTCCTAATCCGATATTACTTGCTATGTAATTTTTGTAATTAGCCGGAATTTGGTCGTAAGTAGGTAACGTTCCTGTAAAACCGCAATCGCTCATTAATGGGTTACAGGGGCTACAGGAGGTGCAAGAATTACTCTGTGTTGCCCATGAGATGCCATCTTGGGGAACTCCGTTTTGGTCATAAAAGGCGAACCAACCGCCTGCATTCGGGAACCACAAACGGCTACCGCCCCCTAAACAAACCCTCGAATTTACAACAATTTCAACTGTTTTCCCTCCATTTTGCACTAAGAGTGCCGGCGGTACAGGAGGTGCTAACGGACCTCGAACAACGGCAAACCCTTGTGCAGGCACAATCGTTCCCGGAGGAATAGAAAAACCGCCTCCGTATGTCCCACCGTCATTCGTATTATTCCCTAAAAAATAACATGAAATATCAACCGGTTCGCACTGATTAGGATTGTACAACTCTATCCACTCCCCTTCATTATCTCCAACGGAAAAACCGGGACCAGTCCCATAAATTGATCCGTCATTATTCATAGGACTTAACATCACTTCGTTGATTAATATCGAAGGACCGACATAACTACAACCGTCTCCACTACAAACAGTATTAACAACTCCGCTTGTTTGCAACCTGATTTGAGCGTTTGTGATAAAAGGAACTAAAGAAAATATAAAGAAAATTAATATTTTTTTCATTTTTTACTTTTATTTTTACAAAAATAGAAATATTTTAAACAAGGACAGACTTTTAGCTACTTTTAATATCAAAAAAATAAAAATCCGGTGTAATGAAGCCGCTAACTACTGCTATATATTTTTGTTAAAATATTAAAAAGAACTATATACTAAGTTATAACTGTGGAAGTAATTCATAAAGCAATTGCAATAAAACAGGCGAGGCTTTTGTGGCAGCTTGTAAGACTTCTTCATGTGATACATCTTCGTTCATGCCAATAACGGCTAAATCTGTAATAACGGACATTGCAAAAACTTCCATTTTAAGAGATTTGGCAACAATATTTTCAGGAACTGTGGACATTCCGACAGCATCGGCACCCAAAATAAAAAATGCTTTACTTTCCGATGGCGTTCCGTAATAGGGACCTGAAAGCCCTGTATAGACTCCTTTTTGAAGATTAAATCCTTTTTGTTCGGCAATTTTGGAAGCGAGAGAAATAATTCGCTTAGAATAAGGCTCGTCCATACTTACAAAACGTGAATTAGACTCTTCTTCAATCTTTCCTATCAAAGGATTATTTCCCATAAAGTTGAGATGATCTTTAATTAACATCACATCACCGACTTTAAACGTTGGATTTAAGCCTCCTGCGGCATTGGACAAGATGAGTTTATTAACTCCGAGTGAGTGGAGGAGGCGGATTGGAAAAGTCATCATTTGCATAGAATAACCTTCATAATAATGTATTCTCCCATTTAAGATTAGAACCTCAACTCCATTATAAATTGCGTGAATAAGAGTTCCTTTATGCCCATGTACGGAAGATTTAAGGAAATGTGGTATTTCCGAATATTCAATTTCCTCTAACTTAGTAACATGTTCAATCAATTGCCCCAGCCCCGAACCGAGAATGATAGCAATTTTGGGTATCTTTTTAATTCGCTTTTTTAGAAAGTCCGAACTTTCCTTAATTTTTGTTTGCCACATTATAATGATTTATTCCAAAACTTTTCTAACCGAGTCAATAACCGTTCCATCAACCCATTTAATAATAGCAACCGTATCTTCGTCTTTAGCACTAATCGGAGCTTTATTCGGCACGCCGCATATAGCATCCACTTCTTCTTTTAATTCTTGCATAGTAACGATTGGCAGGGAAGTCCCTCGCATTTTATCAAGTAAATCGGTACGTAACGGATTAATAGCGATTCCTCGTTCGGTAACGACAACATCTATCAGTTCGCCCGGTCCGCAAAGAGTAGTGATATTGTCAACAATAACAGGAATGCGGTCGCGGAAAAGAGGAACAGGAATAATGGTACATTTAGCATGNAAACAATTTTGCCAGCCGCCGATACCGTGCAGCAACAACCCNTCNGANTGGGTAACNACATTTCCGTTAAATTGTGTATCCAGTTCCGTAGCACCAAGTATCACAATGTCTGTCATACTTGTATAATTCCCTTTACTATGATAATTATAGGCTTGAAATACGGAAAGGTCTATATGGTTAATATTTCTTTTTATTGAGCTAACTGCCTCTAAGTCAAAAACTTGTGCATCGAGTATATAATCAAGAACTCCTTCTTCCAACATTTTCACCAAATATTGTGTTGTGCCGCCGAAGCCAAAGCGTGCTTTTTGACCTGTTTTCTTCAACTGTTCGTGAAAATGCAATCCCACGGACAAAGAGGTGCCGCCTGCTCCCGTCTGAATACCCACGCCATCTTTTAATAATCCTGCCTCAACACAAAATTGGGCTGTCCATTCAGCTAATAGTAATCTGTCGGGTGACTTTGTTACTTGCGTCGTACCGGAAACTATTTTTTCAGGAATTCCGATTTTATCAACTACCACGACATAATCCACATAGTTGCCTTGGATTTGAAACGGCATGCACGGGAAGGGTACTAAATTATCGGTAACAACGATTACTTTATCGGCATAATACATATCTGCCAACGAATATCCCAGAACACCGCATGCAGAATCTCCTTCGGCACCGGTCGCATTTCCGAAGGCGTCNGCTGAAGGAGCGGCAATAACAGCGATATCTATTTTGAGTTCTCCGTCNTGAATAGCTTGCACACGTCCACCGTGCGAGCGAAGNACGGCGCACCCNTTCATGCCGCCATAGGAAGTAAAACGTCCTAAGTCNCCATTCATTGAGCCTTCAATATGATGAATCGTNCCATTTTGCAAATGCTCAATTAACGGCTCGTTACAAGGGAAAGAGGCTGACGGCGCCCANACCAAATCTTTAACATTAAGCTGATGTGCGATTTCAAAAATTGTATTATTAACCAAATCTCCGTCACGGAGATGATGATGTGTCCCAATCGTCATGCCGTCTTTCAGTCCGCACCTTTTAAAGGCTTCTGCAAGCGAAGAAACGACCTTATTTCCATCATCCGGATAATCTATACATGTAGGAATCGGCGGTGCATATTTTCTACCGGTAGGGCGGTGCTGTCGTAATCCTTTATAAGGAATCACCGGTTGTCCATTAACTATTGTCGGCACACGTCTACCGATAGCATTAACAACAAAATTTTCACATTTCATAGTCATATTNAATTTTTCTTGCAAAATTATAGTTTTATTTTGAATTTAGCAATGAAACCTTATAAAATAATTGCTTTAATCTACTTTTAATGACAAGGANTTCGACAACTTCTTGTTTTTCTATTTTTAGTATTTTTGCAAAAAAATCAGCTTTATGAATCAATACAAAAAAAAAGAAGAAAAAGTTCGTCCTAAACGTAGCTTTAACAAAGATGGAGAGTCTTATGAAAAGAGTGAAAAGGCTGAAAATTTCACAAAGAAAAAAAACAGTTCTGACATAGATAAGCCGAAAAGAAGAAAATATAATTCACCTGACAGGGAGAAGCCCGATAGGAAAAAAGGAGACGCGAAGTACGATAAACCTAAAAGAAAACCTATATCTTTTGAAAAAGATAAAAAAGATAAGATTTCTAAAAAGCCTGAAAAGGCTAACACCCCAAAAAGGAGAGATATCACAAAAGAGTCTGAGATTTTGACTGAAATTGTTGAACGCCGCATCTCAGAAGGGCGCCAAGCCCCGCGTAAACAGAAAGTATTATCGTTGGAGTACGAAGAGCAGTATGGTCCTATACGATTAAATAAATATATTGCCAATGCAGGAATCTGTTCTCGAAGAGACGCCGATATTTTGATTGAAACGGGTGCTATTATGGTAAACGGCGTCATCGTTACGGAATTAGGAACAAAAGTGATGCCGACCGATGAGGTTCGCTACGGAGATAAAATTTTACAACGCGAAAAACCGGTCTATCTTCTGTTAAACAAACCGAAAGATTATATTACAACGATGGATGACGAACGTGATAGAAAACATGTTCTTCAGCTTATTAAAGGAGCTTGTAAAGAAAGAATTTATCCCGTTGGAAGACTCGACAAAAACACGACAGGGGTTCTTCTTTTTACTAACGACGGTGAAATGGCTAAGAAACTTACACACCCCAAACATAATATTAGAAAAATATATCATGTAGTATTAAATAAAAATCTCTCATTGAAAGATTTTAATGCGATTCGTGAAGGAATTGAATTAGACGACGGCGTGTTAATCCCTGACGAATTAGAATATATTGACAATTCTAAAAAAGAGATTGGTATAACAATTCATTCCGGAAAAAATAGAATTGTTAGACGCATTTTTGAAAGTTTAAACTATGAGATTGTTAAACTTGACCGCGTGGTTTTTGCAAACCTAACTAAAAAGGACACTCCACGCGGGGAGTGGCGTTTCCTTACTAAAGCCGAAATTAATATTTTAAAGATGTTATAATGTAGTAATCCTTGCTTAGTTTCAAAAAAAATAAATAATGAAAAAAAAACTTTTGATTATATTACTCTTCGCAACCAATGTTTTATTATGGGGACAAGATACCATAAAAACTTACTGGAGTAATGAAAAGCTAATGTCTATCGGTGTTGTGATTAATGAGAAGGAAAATGGACTTTTTTTCATAAAAACGGGGTGAAATGGAGTGAAGGGACATATCGAAAAGGAGAAAAAATCGGACCTTGGAAAATGTGGTACGATAATGGAGCAATCAGTCAAGACTATTACGCTGACAACGGTCCTTTTAAAAGTTACTATTTGTCGGGAAGAGCTGAAAGTATAGGTGCATTCAAAGATGGGAAAAGAGATGGTGAATGGATTTTTTATCACCCAAACGGACAACTATTTAAAAAATGCATCTATATTAACGATAGCATAAACGGCTTTGTTACAGAATATTATGACAATGGAGCTAAGCATTTTGAAGGTAGCTATAGATTGGGAAAATTGCATGGTTATGCGTATTGGTGGAAAAAGAATGGGGATTTAGAAATGGAAGGAAAGTCTATTAATGACTTGCAAGATAGCACATGGATATTTTACAATGACCACAATGTTGTAGGCAGTCGTGGAGATTTTAAATCAGGATTGCAAACGGGCTACTGGGAATATTTTTATGAAAACGGTGCTAAATGGAAAGCAGGACATTTTAGAAACGGAGAACGAAGCGGAATTTGGGTAGCTTGGTACGAAAACGGAGTAAAGCAACGCGAAGGAGCTTTTCTATTCGATAAGGAAGATGGAGAGTGGAAACAATACTATCCTGACGGGCACCTTCAAACGATAGGCTATTTTAAGGCAGGGCGTATGAACGGTTTGTGGAAAGGCTGGTACGAAAATGGGAATTTGAAATATAAAGCCTATTATGCTGCAGGAAGAAAAGACGGTAGTTATCTTTATTGGTATGAAAACGGCACGCAAAAAACAATAGGTGCCTATGCTAACGACTTAAAACATGGAAATTGGAAAGAGTTCATGCAAAATGGAAAACCGTTTGAAATAGGTAAATATATCTGGGGGAAGAAGAACGGAAAATGGTCGTTTTATAATGAACGAGGTAATAAAATCCGTGAACAAAATTTTAAAAACGACGTTGCGGAAGGAAAATTCACTGAATTTTACGCTTCGGGTAAAAAGCAGGTTGAAGGAAGTTATCGGAACCGCTTAAAAGATGGCACTTGGAGTTACTGGGACAGAAACGGAAAACTGCTCTATCAGGTTGTTTTTAAAAATGGCAAAGAGATAAAAACCAATAAAAAACTTCCCGAAAATCAAGGAAAACCTTTTTAACGGGAAGTNTTACTCAATTAGTGAGAGTTATTTTTATTCTACAATAAATTTGCGAATTGTTTTTCCTGTATTTGTTTCAATACGTAAGAAATAAAATCCTTTAGAAAGATTACTTACAGCAAATTGATGTTTTAAGTTCCCGCCTTGATGGTTTACTTGTTCCGTATAAATCAATTTACCGGTTAAATCTACAATATTAAACGTAATATTTTCCGGGTTTTCTGTAGAAAACTCAACATTTACAACGTTTGTTGCCGGATTAGGATAGATTGAAAGGTCGTTTAATCCNCTATTTTCATCTATTTCCGTTGTTCCGCCATATTTAAGAACAAACCCTTCACCTTCTTGCCAGTTATCTGTTTTNAACTCAACTTTAATATCTAAGAAGTTACAAGTAAACGGACCGGATGGNATATTATNAATATCGAAGCGTTTAAACAAAACCGGGTTNGTTCCTGTCATATCGAAAACATCAACAAAATCNCCTGCTTTGAGGTCAAATTTCGTAAATGCGAATGTTAATTTAGTCAAACCATATGAAGCGCTTGGTTTAACTCTCCATGAACAACCTGATTCTGCTCTATAATTTCCTGCACCGTCACTAAGTGTTCCTTCATCAACATTAAGGAAAGAACCTGTTTGTGGAGTACATGCAGGAGCTGAGGCAAGGTTTGCATTATAATAGATAACAAAACCGTTATCCGTATTTTGATTATCGGAGGTGAAGACTACTAGAACACTATCGCAATATAGTGTAAAAGAAGAGGGTAATGCCATGCCATCCGGGAAAAGTCCTGGATTATTATAATCGTCTGTTGCACCTGTGCTTAAATAGTGTCCCGAAATAGGTCCTTGTAGTAAAGCATTCGTTCTTGCATTGTAAAAACGAACCACGTCTTTATTCATTTCCGTTTTAAATTTCGCATATCTAAAGGTATACGATGTTGCTTTCGGAGTTGCGATTACCCAGCGCTGTTCACAATTATTTTTATAAGACAGATGTCCGGGTCCATCGGTAATTACACCAAATGAGGCAGTATTTCTTGTAAAGCTTGTATCCGGTTTTACATGGTTTGTATCTTTGGGGATTAGTTTAAAGATTGCTTTTTCTGCGGTATTAAAAGAGGTTAAACCGCCGCCTGACGGGTCAACAATAAAATTAAGTTGATAATATCCGTTTCCGAAGCCACCCCATCCCCAATTCATATGAAATAAATTTTGAGCATCGTAACCGTCAAGTATCCATGCATGTCCGGCAGCACCTTCGGCAGTGGTAGCCGAATAGTAAATAGGACGCAACTTATTTAATTCCGTTTTAAGAGTATCTCCCCATTTTGTGTAATTAGCATTATTTCCAAGTAAAATAGCTTCTGCGTCTACGATATGCACTCTTTCATCAAAATTCCAATTATTTCTAAACGCACGGACTGCATTTTCTCCGTTTCCACTTGTTCCATTAGGCATACCCGGATCTGCAGGGTCGTATCCGTAGCCATAAGTTATTAATGCCGACACTCCGCAATGGTATATCAATTTAGCTAATTCGCCGTTATAATTATTAGGTTGATCCGTTATAGCATCATAATTATAAGTTTGCTTAGAAAAATCAACAGTCTGACGCGGATAAACGGGAACTCCGTCTTGGTAGGTAGGATAATAAGAAACACCACCCACACCTTTGGTCGGATAACGATAATAATCACGTAACACTGCCATCGTCAATGCCACACAACCAACTACGGAACGTTGATCATTAATAGCTATCGTGGGATCAAACGGACAATAGGTATTATAAAAAACATCTTGATTCCAACGAGTCGTAATCAATGGGTCCAAATAAGGATTACGAGTTACAATAGGCGTAAAATCTTCACTTAAATAACGATTCCAATCTTCGATATTTTTACTAAACGCTCTTGCACGACGCTGTTTCACATCAATTATCTGTTTTTTATATTTTTCAATATAAAATTCAGAAGCGGGATTTGGTTTATAAACTCCTTCTAAAGAATAAGCTAATACCGGTGCTGCTTGATTCGTTGCCGAAATCATAATAAAACCAACATCCTTAATATTAAAGCGATAGAATATTGGTTCTCCGTTTTCATCCGTTTCAGTGTATTGCAACGTAAAATCCTCCATCTGAATACGAATATCCTGATTTACGTATCTTTCATGAATGAAATTTTTAGCTACTCTTTGTGCCTGCTCAACAGAAATATTCATAGAAAATCCGAAAGCAAACGTTACCAATAAAAAAACTAATGTTATTGTTTTTTTCATAAGTGCATTATTTATTTTATAATTATACTAATTTTGCTAAAACGAACTACAAAAATACAAAAAAAATAAAATGAATAAACATTGATAGTGAAAATTATATTCTTTTCATCAACCTTTATGATAATCAAAGGTTTATAATTAAAAATTGTCAATCATTTTAGTTTGATGTCTTTTTTAAAAAGAGTTTCCTCATTATCTATTTCTATTTTTAATGTAATTTTGCACTTAAATTAAAAATAGTATTGTGTATGATTTCTAAAAAAATATTCTTGATTCCGGTTCGCCTGCTCATTGGCTTAATGTTTTTAACAACTGCTATTCTTAAACTTATTTCTATTGACCAATTTGAAATTTATATTTATAGTTTCAACATCTTTTCTTTTGGCTTCACTGCAATCGTAGCACGCCTACTCATCTTCTTAGAGTTTCTACTCGGTAGTTTTCTGATTTTCAAAATTCAATATAAAAAAATATGGTGGCTGACTCTATTAATCATGATAGGCTTCACTCTATTTCTAATTTATGTTGCACTATTTCGTAACGATACAAATTGCCATTGCTTTGGAGAATTTATTGAGCTAAATCCTACCCATTCTATCATTAAAAATTTAATTACAATACTCCTTCTTTTCATAGTAAAAAATGAAACAGAGAATGATTATAAAGGTAAAAAAATCTTTTTATGGGGAATCCCTGCTCTCTCATTTTTAGTTACTTTCATTATTTTCCCTCCGGATTCGCTTTATAACCAATTTCGTTCGGAACAAAATAATTTTGATACTGAATTTTTTAAAAAATTACCTGCTGACACCTCTCTCTATTCCGTCATTAACAATATTGAATACTTAAATGAAAATGACACCGTCATTTTTAGCGACAAAAAAGAAATCGTACAACTAGATAGTGGAAAATATATCATGGTTTTTATGACTTCCGGGTGTAAATATTGCAAAATCAGTCTTACAAAACTAAACTCAATTTTTGAAAAACATAATCTTAATAACGACCGTTGTATAATTTGGATATGGGGGCGTGATACTTCCTCAATTTCAAGATTTATAAAAACAACCGGGGGATTATCTTTTAAATACAATATTATTGACCCCTATGCCGCTATTGACCTTGTTTTCGGTCATTTTCCCACATTTGTCATCATAGATAACAATAAAGTTGTGAAAGTCCTTGATTATCGGGGGTTATCCGAAAATGAATTAAAAGAATATTTTGCCCAATGAAAGCAATAGAAATAATGTCTCCCGTTGGCTCTTACGAGTCTTTAGCGGCGGCTATTCAAGCCGGTTCGTCTGCGGTCTATTTTGGTGTT
>JGI24711J26586_10003072_pt1 | contig 11365 bp, 10 predicted proteins | sample BioPla3DNA1_FD_26586 | JGI IMG/M metagenome (IMG submission 26586)
ACTGCTCTACCCAACTCCTGCGACAGGAAAATACCGTCGGTAAAGAGCAGCTGTTGTGCAGCTATCTCCGGCGTGTTGTAGCGGCTTTCCTCATCCAAAATNCCCAGCCAGTAAGCGAGNAACATGACTTGGTTGTCGTTGTACATCAGCATGCTGGGATCAAGGCGCTGCTCCACATTGCCGTTCTCATCGCACTTGAGGTCAATCTCAACATTCCTGCCGTTCAAATCGCCATAGAACTTCAGCTCAGGCTCACCGAAGAAAGGCCGCACGCCTTCACGCCGGGCCAGCTTACCGCCTACCGTATCGGCAGCGATGATTTCCAAACCGCCCTTGGACCCCAGGATATAAGTCATGGAGTAGTCCTTGTAGTTCGCGGCCGACGTGGTCAAATAATGAAAGCCAAGACCGTTTTCAAACTTGGCGAAACCGTGGCAGATATCTTCCACGCCAAAGCCATCGGGGTTGGTGACCAAACGCTCGTCAATATCCACACCGCGCTTGGCAAAGCCGTTCACGCTCTGCAGCTCGGGCATGCCTAAGATATGCAAAATCTGTCCAATGACATAAACCCCGAGATCGATGGATGGACCATGTCCGGCCATGCGCTTGGAATAGAAGTCAGTGGTAAACTGCGGCAGGTCATAGCCGGGACGGCGGCGCCTGGTGATCATCTCCAAGTTCACGAAATAGGGAGTNCCCAAATCGCCCCGGGCAATCATGTCCCTGGCTACCCTGGTCTGGGGTGTCATGAGCGAGCTGATCTGCACATGGAACTTCCTGCCCAGTTTTTCGGCGCAGTCGATCATCAGCTTGGCATCATGATAGCTGGCTGCCGCTGGCTTCTCGCAGTAGACGTCAAANCCGGCTTTCATGGCCGCTATGGAAATGGGGGTGTGCAAATTGTTGTGCACACAGACGTCAATCACATCGATATCATCGCGCTCCAGCATCTTGCGGAAGTCTGTGTACAGGTCCTTTTCCTCGAAGCCGTACTGCTCGCCCCACTTCTTGAGGCGATCCGGGTTGATTTCGGCGCAAGCCACTACTTTTGCCTTAAAACCAAGTTGCGCAGCATGNCGCTCAATATTTGAGTAAATGAGCATGTGACGGTGGGAGATCATCCCCGCACCGATGATACCTACACGAACTTCTCTCATAAACTGCCGCGTCCTCCTTCTTAGTAAGCCCCCGAGCCGCTGTCGGCTCGGGGGAAGTTAGTCACTGTTCTATTTCGTGCTGTAGATGCCGGAAAGGTCAGTTACGCCAACGCCGAACAGCTTGTAGCCTTCGATGTCCGGCCTGGAGATGAGCAGGCCCACGTTGGTGTGCAGACCGATGGATGCGAAGTTCTCGCGGAAATGCCTCTGGAAGTCGGCGTAGGCTGCTTTGCGCTCGTCGATGTCGAAGGCGCTGTAGCAGCGGGCAGCGATGGCATTCATCTCTTCATTCTTGTAGCCGCTGCCGCCCATGACGTCTCTGTAGCCGTACTTCAGGCCGTCCATGGTCCGGACCGTTTCAGAGTAGTAACCAAACTGCTGCGAGGAGACGTACATGTCAAAGTCGCCTCTGGCCAGGCCTTCAAAGTGCACCGGCAGCTCAGCGATTTCGATCACGACGTTGATGCCGCCCTGACGNAGCTGCTCCTGGATCATGGTGTTTACTTCAGCTTCGCGCATGGCGCGCATCTTCAGGGTTACACCATTGGGATAGCCAGCCTCTGCCAGGAGCTGCTTCGCCCGCTCCACATCGATAGCCTTGCCTTCGGACTCCACGATGCCGTCCCACATGGGGCCGTCGGGTGAAATGACCGTGTCGGCGATTTTGCCAAAGCCAGCATTGGCAATCTGTCTAATGGCTTCTTTGTTGATGAGCCAGTAAACGGCCTCACGTACCCGCACATCCTCCAGGGGCCCGCCATTGCCGCTGTTCAGGAACAGGGTGGATACGGTGCTGGTCTCCTGAATGTGTGCCTTGATGTTCGGATCTGCATCATAGATTCTGAAGTTGGGAAGGGATGCGTCTAGAGCAATGTCAGCATCTCCGCTCTGTACTGCCAAAGCACGGGCAATGANGTCGCTGACAAATACGAACTTGAAACCGGCGAAGTAACCAAGGTTGTCCTGATCCCAGTAGTCTTCGTTGCGCTCCAGGAGAATGTATTCCCCGGGAACCCATTCCTTAAAGCGATACTTACCGGTACCAGCATTGGTCAGATACTGCTGGGTGGTCTGCGCGCCGCCAGCCTTCTCCAGTTCTGTTTTGGACATAACCATGAAGGTGTTGAAGCTCAAGAGCTCCAGCGCCTGCGCCCAAGGTTCTTTGGTAACGATGATGATGTTGTAATCATCTTCGATCTCGAACTTGTCCACATCAAACAGACCGTAATGGTCAGTGTGGGCACCAACAGCACCCTGCTGGAACTGGTACAGAATGTCTGCACTGGTCAGTTCCTCGCCGTTGTGGAACTTGACACCTTGGCGGAGGGTCAGGCGATAGTGGGTATCGCTGATCTGCTCCCAGTTGGTAACAAGGCCTGTGTCATAGAGCTCCAGGGTCTGATAGTCAGCAATGATCATCGGTTCATAGATCAGGCGCGTGATCGACGAAATGTAGTTGCCCAAGAAGACAACGTCAGGGATGAGCGAGTTGGGCTCGCCTTGGACTACTACTGTAATAATCTCGTCGCTCAGTTCAGCCGCACTTGCCTGCCATGCTGGTGCAGCAATGGCCACGAAGGCCAAGACCATGCAAAGCACCACAGTCAATCTCTTCTTCATGTTCTTCTTCCTTTCTGTTGATATTGCCATTGAGTCCAAACGGCTCAGTTGGCGATTTTGGTGACTCCGCTCAACTCCTCAACTCTGTGACATTTCACGAAGTGATTCTTGCTGCCAAACTCTGCCATTTCCGGTTCTGCTTGAAAACAGATGTCAACAGCGTGGGCGCACCGTGGTGCAAAACGGCAGCGAGCCACAGGGTTGATGGGGCTGGTGAGCTCGCCCTCCAAAATGATGGGCTCTTTCTTGTTGTGAATTGTAGGACGAGGAATTGCTGACAGTAATGCTTGGGCATACGGATGTAACGGATTCGCGAATAGCTCTCTAGTATCACACCTTTCTACAATTTGTCCTAGATACATGACGCAAATTTCATCGGAGACATGCTTGACAACAGACATGTCGTGGGTNATGAACATATAGGTCAATCCCGCTTCTTCCTGCAGATCCATCAACAGGTTGAGAATCTGAGCTTGAATGGACACATCCAAGGCAGAGACTGGCTCATCACAAACTATGAACTCGGGGTTAAGCGAAAGCGCCCGGGCTACGCCAATCCGCTGACGGCGGCCCCCATCAAGCTCATGGGGATACGAACCAGCAAGCCTCCTGGCCAGCCCAACCCGATCCATCAACTCCAGCACCATGGACTCCAGTTCCTTCTTATCCCTGGCCAGCTTAAAGGTCTTGATGGGCTCAGCAATCAGAGCAGAAACGCTCATGCGCGGGTTAAGGGAGGCGTAGGGGTCTTGGAAGATCATCTGCATGCGCGTGCGCATGTTCCTAAACTCCCGTTCCGTCATGGCCGTGACGTCCAGTCCATCAAAGCAAATGGTTCCATCGGTGGGCTCCACCATGCGGATTAAGCACTTGCCCAGGGTGGACTTGCCACACCCCGATTCACCCACAATCCCAATGGTCGTCCCCTTTTCGATCTCCAGGGACACATCATCCACTGCATGGAGCATGCCGGCCGGTGTCTCGAAGTACTTCTTGAGGTTCCGAATCTCTACTAATGCCACTCTCTACAACCCCTTTTTCAGCTGAGCGTGAATACATCTCACATAATGTCCAGGTTCCACTTCCACAAGCTCAGGGTTGGCCAACTTGCATCTGTCCGTCCGGACGGGGCAGCGATCGTAAAAGCTGCAGTAGGACGGCAGGTCAGCAGGGTTGGGCATGAGTCCCTGAATGGGTGTGAGGCGCTCTGTTTCCTCCTCCAAGTTGGGAATGGAAGCAAAGAGACCTTGGGTGTAAGGATGGCTTGCATTATCAAAGATGTGCTCAAGCGTTCCGCTTTCCACAATTTCGCCAGCGTACAGCACCATACACCTGTCGCAGAGCTCAGCCACTATTCCCAGGTCATGAGTGATAAACAGCATGGCCGTGCCCAATTTGCGCTGCAGCTCACGCATTAGACGGAGCACCTGCGCCTGAATGGTCACATCNAGGGCGGTGGTGGGTTCATCGGCGATGATCAAATCTGGCCTGCAGGCCAAGGCAATGGCAATCACTACCCGCTGCTTCATGCCCCCTGAGAACTGGTGAGGATATTCTTGGTAGCGAGTAGCCGGGATGCGGACCAGTTCCATCATCTCACAAGCCCGCTTTACCGCCTCTGCTGGAGAGACATTTTCGTGGATTCTGATCACTTCAGCGATCTGGTCNCCCACGGGAAGTACCGGGTTCAGGGCGGTCATGGGATCCTGGAACATCATGGTCATCTTGCGCCCTCTGATGGTGCGGTGCATGCGCTTGAGCTTGTTCTCTTCGCGCCGCCTCCGACGCCGCGCCACAAGGTCAACGGNGCTTGCTGGCACTGGCGTTTTCGGCAGGAGTTCCCGCCCGTTGAACTTAATGCTCCCCTGAATCACATTGGCTGGGGGCTTAGGCAGCAGACCCATGATGCTTAGGCCAATGGTGGTCTTGCCTGCGCCTGTCTCTCCCACTATCCCCAGGATTTCGCCGCGCTTAACCTCAAACGAAACGTTGTTCACAGCTTCGATGACTGCATCTTCGGTTTCGTAGTGGACCACCAGATCCTTGATGTCCAGCAGTTTCTCGTTTGAGCTCAACAACCTCACCTCTCTACTTAAGTCTGGGGTCCAACGCATCCCGCAGGCCGTTGCCGAACAGGTTAAAGGCAGCTACCGTAATGGCGATGGCCAGTCCGGGAAACAGCACGAGGTGAGGCGCGATGGACATGTACGCCTTACCCTCTGAAAGAATGGCTCCCCATTCAGGGGTAGGTGGCACCAAACCAATCCCGATATAACTGAGAGTGGAGATGGTTAGGATNCTCCCAGAGATGTTGCCCACTGCGTTAATCACAATCATGCCCACGGCATTGGGGACCAGATGGCGGAGCATGATTTTGAAATCGGAGACGCCAATGGATTTGGACGCATCAACATACTCGTTGTTGCGGACCATGAAGATGGCAGCTCGCACCGATTTGGTCATCCCCTGAATTGACCCAGCGGCGATGGCTATAATCAGCTGAACAATCCCGTTGCCCAATATGGCAACCAGCGATATGCAGATCAGCACAGGCGGAATGGCCTGAATGACATCGATAAAGCGCATGATCACGTTGTCTACTCTGCCTCCGAAATAGGCGGCAACCACGCCCAGAAATCCGCCCACAAGCAGACCCACTACCGTGCAGGCGATCCCAATGGGCAGGGAATAGCGGGTTCCATAAACCACCCGGCTGAACAGATCCCGCCCCAGGTTGTCCGTGCCGAAGGGATGTTCTCTGCTTGGCGACTGGAGAATGGCTTGGTAATTCTGGGTGCGAAAATCGTAGGGGGCAATGATCGGGGCTAGTGCAGCCACGAGCAGTAGGAAAATAATGATGACCATTCCCGCCAGTGCGGTCTTGTTCTTCCGCAAACGCCTCCAAGCCTCTCTCCCTGGAGTGCTCACACCTGAAGGGTTGTACTTCCGCTTCTTCATCAACTTTTCCATGGCTGGTGTTACCATCTTTGGCACTTTTACGCACCTCCTTCAGCCGCTACAGCAGTCCTGGACGCGCCCTTTTTGGCCTTTTTGGGAATCAAGTTGGTTTTCAGACGCGGATCCGCTACCGTGTACAGCAAGTCAACGGCGATGTTGATCAGCGAATAGATTAGGGCCAAAATCAAAACTCCACCCTGCACAGCCGGGAAGTTCCTTGCCGTCACCGCATCAGCCACGTACTTACCAACGCCTGGGACTGCAAATACGGTTTCCACGATGAGAGCACCGCCCAACTGGGCGCCCAGGGCATTACCGATTCCGGCGATGGTTGGGATCAGGCAGTTTCTAAAGCCGTGTTTGAAAATGACGATACCTTCTTTTTGCCCCTTGGCCCTGGCTGTGTTGATGTAATCCTGCCTGATGATCTCCAGCATGTGCGTACGGACACCCCTGGCTGTGGCTGCAATGGACCCAACCGCCACGGCAGCAATGGGCATGATCCAGCTGGGTAAAGTTCCGTTATACATGGAAGGCAGCCACTTCAGATCAACACTGAAGAACATGATCATCATCAGCGCCAGCCAGAAGTTGGGAATCGCCGCCCCAACCATGGTGAAAAACACAATCACACTGTCAATCCACGTGTTCTGCTTTACCGCAGCTAAAATTCCTAGTGGCGTGGCAATGATCTGGCTGACAAAGATGGCAAAAAAGGCAACCGTCATTGTCTTGGGCAAGCGCTGCATCAACTCCACAGCAACGGGTTGCTTTGTCTTGTAGGAGGTGCCCAAGTCTCCTCTGGTCACAACTCCCCANACATAATTGACAAACTGTACGGGAATGGGATCGTTGAGACCGAGTTCCTCGCGCAGGCGGTCACGTTCTTCCTGCGATGCCGAGATGGGCAGCAGCTCTGTCACGGGGTCGCCGGGCATCCAGACTTTCATCAGAAAGACCAGCACCAAAACCCCAAACATAACGGGGATGATATACAAGAAGCGTTTGGTAATGTATTTGAGCACCCTTGCCACTCCTCACGAATTTGCCCTCTGGCTGCAGGCTGTCCTCAAAAGCCAGCTGCGGGAAGGCCTTAGGGCCTTCCCCCAAACCCTAACCTACTCACCGATCAAGCGCTTCAGCATTTCATGGTGGCGCCGGACCTGTTCAACCTCATCAAGCAAGTGCTCAATACCCCTGTCTTGGTAAGCACGCTGACCCTCAAACTCTGTACAGATGTAGCCGTCCCAGTCGTTTTTCTTGAGTACTTCGATGACTTCTGCGTACATGAGGGCCGGTTCTTCATACTGGCCGGGTTTGCCCGGTATTTCCACCATGTTGTGGGCCTTGCCGTGGATGCTGAAGACATAGGGCAGGATCAGTTCCAGATCTTCCGGTGCGGCATGCATTTTCCAGCTCAGCGCCCGCTTTTGTTGGGGATTCAAGCGCCCAGGCCAGCGTTTTTCCACCTCTGCGCCTAGCTCACTCAAGGGAACCTCTTCCATCAGTTCACTAATCTGCTCCGCCAGCTCCCTGTCTTCTAGAGTGCGGATGAGGCGGTGTACGCCGCTGAGGTAAGGAGCTCTCATGAAGATCCCCATATCGGGTACAAAGCCCACATGCTTGGTTCCGGTCTTCTCGATGAACTCTACGGTGTCAGCCACCGCGGTTCCGGGACTTTCGCAATACAGCCCTTGAATCGTGGGATCTGGTTTGATGGGAATAGGTGCATGGATTTCCCAGGCGATTTTCACATCCAGCTTTTCAGCTGTGGGCAGTGCACGTTCAATAACCTCAACGGGCAGCCCCGTCATGGTCCGGATGTGCGTAAACCCCATGTCATGGGCTAACTGCAGGTCTAACTTAATGAGCTCTGCCGCTTCGGCCTTGGTCATGACATGATCGCGAAAGCGCAGGGTATCAAGGAACCCGTCCAGGGCAACAGGAGTAAGGTCATAGCGGGCCAAGGTGTTGTGCCAATCCGCCAAAAACTCTCTGCTGGGGAAGGGATAGCCCGGCACGGTGGCTTCATTGATGATCTCAATGCCATCACAATCTAGCCCCTCGCGGAGTTCCCGGGCCATATCCCGGTAATCCATTTGGCCCAAGAACTGAGCCTGCTGGTAGCTGTATAAGGACACTCCTCTTTTGATCGCCATGTTGTCTGCTCCCTTCTTATTCAACTTCTAGGTCGTAGTAGTAGATGCCAGTCTGTTTCCCGCGGATTTCCAGGGGACTAGGCGGATTATCTATCCACTCTTGGTCATGGGGCATCCAGCCATACTGAGCCATCACACCTTGATAGATCCCTAGACGGTGCTTGCCCTTGGACAGCCCACCAGGTTTCTGCACGTACACTGTGGCCCAATCATCGAAATCCCAGTGTTCCCACACGCATTTTGCAATCTCGTCGAAGCTTCTCGGCGGCTTGCCGTTGATCTCGAATTTCTGCAGTTCAACGGGGAACACTTCACCATCCACTTCGATGTAATAACCGGTATGGAGGCTCAAAAAGCAGCCGCGATAATCGCAGTTCCTTACATCGAACTTGAAGCCTACGATGAACCCGTCTTTCTCAACGTTCTGTAAACTGCCTTCTCTGACTAAGAAGCTCTCAAACAACAGACTACCCCTTTCCTACAGATGATTTTGGCTAAACTGCACGTTATTGCTGTGTCTTATGCCGGTTTGGCTTCTCCCGTTAAACGCTTGGACATCCAATCACCGCGCCTGTAGCGTACATAGGAGTACAGGCCAGCCACCGTCCAGCTAATGGGCCCACCCATAAACACGCCCATGTAACCTAAGGAAGTGAAGTGCGACAAGAGATAGGCGGCGACGATGCGCAGCCCCAATTCGAAGAGGCTGATGTAAGCACCAGCGGCAGCGTCACCGGCACCCACCAATGTAGATCTGCTTAGGTACAAAAGGCCCAAGGAGAACACACCTAAACCGCTGATGACCAGGTAGCGGTGCCCTACTTGCACAAGTTCTCCCGCTTCTTTGGTAAAGATCCCCATGAGCGTTCGGCCTCCAAAGATCATCAGCAGCCCTGAGAAGACCGAGTACATGGCTATCATGGCTAGGCCGGCTTTAAAACCACTGCGCACTCTATCGTCCCTACCAGCCCCCACGTTCTGGCCAGTGAAGATCTGCATGGCCTGGGTGACGCCTCCAGGAGGAAAGGAGACCAAAGCCTCGATCTTAGTGCCTGCGCTGTAGGCCGCCATGACCGTGGAGCCAAAAACGTTTACCATAGTCTGCACCGACAAAGCCCCAATGGAGACCATGGAGTACTGCAGGGCGGAGGGAAGTCCCATCCTCACCACCATCCTCACAATGGCGCTTTCCGGTTTGAGCGTTTCCGCGGTGGGGCGAACCACGGGCATCTTCTTCCACACAATGGCCCAACACACGATAGCCGAAACAAGGGTTGCCAGAACTGTCCGTAAGCCACACCGGCCACGCCCATCTGGAAGGTGAGCACAAAGAGCAGGTTGAGGCCAACGTTAAGAATGCTTGTGATCACCAAAACCAGGGTCGGTGTAAGGGAATCACCTAGGGACCTGGCCAGGAAGTTGGCCATGTTGTAAAACCCTGTGAATATTGTGCCGGCCAAGATGATCCTGAGGTAAACTATGGCATCATCCAACACATCCGCTGGCACGCGGATCGCCTGTANCAGTTCACGTGCAAACATCGGGCCCAGTGTNCCNAGCACTAGNCTGAGGCCCACCATGATATAGAGCGTGGTTGCAATCGTTTTCTTAAGGCTTGTCTCGTCCTTGGCACCATAGAACTGAGATACAATGATCGCCATACCCTGGGTGGTCCCGGAAACGAACATGAGGATCACCCGGGTTAAGGAACCCGCGGCGCCAACTGCGGCCAATGCCGTCTGCCCAACAAAACGCCCCACAATGACCGCATCTGCTGTGTTGTAGAGATTCTGCAAGATCATCGAAGCAATCAACGGCAGCGCAAAGATTAAGAGCTGCTTCGCCGGACTTCCTGTGGTAAAATCCCTAGATCGTTTAGCCATGGTGTGCTCCTTTGTGCGTGTATTTCAACATTTTTGAAGCCCGTTTTAAACTCACTTTTACACATTGCCTGGAATTGGAATCGTTTACATGAACATCCAAAAAAATTCTCTATCATAATATCACAAGACCGATAACACTTCAAGCAGATCACGTTACATCAAAATCGAGCTTAGAAATTACTTAGTGGAAAGCAAATATATTGTGATCAGAAAGGAAAGCGGTGGCCAGACAGACCGACCTGGGGTTTAAGTCATCTTCCGCGTTGTCCGGTGCAGACGCAACCGTTTCAAAATTTCCCATCGATTTCCTCTCCAGCGGGCCACGCTTGAAAAAACGCAACCGATTACATGGTTTTTCCACCGACGGCTCTTTGGGCCTGCTTGCCCCTGGGAATATGCCAAACAGCGAAAGCGTCTTGATATCCGCCCTCACCAAGGAGACTTACCTTTTTCGGCTAAGAATGGGCCTTTTTAACGACATTCGTGCCTGGTTCTCAACTTTTTCGCGGTTTCCGTGCGATCAATACCTTCCGCGGCGGACCATTTTCTGGTATGCTTTTCTTGTTCATTTTTTCGTTGCCCTCCACACCATCGGGAAGTACTACTGCCGTGTTGCCGATCGCATCTACACAAACCTATACAGTGAGGACTGAGAACTATGGCCACCACCGCGAAAGATGTTTTGGCCCTTGCATCCGAACACAATGTGGAACTTGTGAGGCTGCAGTTCACTGACATTCTCGGCAGCGCCAAGAATGTAACCATCAGTGTTCAACAGCTCCCCAGGGCGCTGGACAACCAGATCATGTTCGATGGATCATCCATCCAGGGTTTCGTACGCATCCAAGAATCCGATATGTACCTCTGGCCAGATCCCGAGACCTTCGCCGTCTTTCCCTGGACCAGCAACGGTCGGAAGGTAGCGCGCCTGATCTGCGATGTGCACCTTCCGGACGGCAATCCCTTTGAAGGGTGCCCGCGCTACGTTCTGAAGCGGGCTTTAGGCGAGGCAGCGAAGCTGGGGCTTTCCCTGAACGTGGGACCCGAACCTGAGTTTTTCCTGTTCAAGATGGATGCCAACGGGTATCCCGTTGTGGAAACCAACGACCGAGGCGGGTACTTCGACCTTTCTCCCGTAGACAAAGGGGAAGCAGCCAGGGAAGCGATCGTGTTTGCCCTGCAGCAGATGGGTTTTCATGTTGAGGCCTCTCACCATGAGGTAGCAGCTGGCCAGCACGAGATCGACTTCCGGCATGACTGTGCTTTGGCAACTGCAGACAACATCCTCACCTTCAAATCTGTCACTAAGACAGTCGCTCAACAGCATGGACTGCACGCTTCCTTCATGCCGAAACCCATCTTCGGAGTAAGCGGCTCAGGGATGCATCTTCACTTGAGTCTCCATTCCAATGGAAAGAATGTCTTCTATGGTCCCGGCTGCCAACTCCAGCTGAGCGACACGGCGAAGCACTTCATCGCCGGCCTGCTGGCGCACGCACGAGCCTTCACTGCCATCACCAACCCTATCATCAACAGCTACAAACGGTTAGTACCCGGCTACGAGGCACCGGTGTATGTGTCCTGG
>JGI24711J26586_10003077_pt1 | contig 11356 bp, 9 predicted proteins | sample BioPla3DNA1_FD_26586 | JGI IMG/M metagenome (IMG submission 26586)
ATGAACTGGTGAACAATGCCGCCTCTGGTCCGGACACCATCAGCATCACTTTTGGCGGCGTCAGTATTGATGTTAAGGGGCGTATAGTTGAGTCAGAAGAACCCTTTGGCACCAAAGGGGATAAAGCAAGGCTCAGGGTTTTTATACCGGATAAATGAGGGATGAGGTGCTATTTACTGTGTATAGAAAAAAGGCCTTTACACTTATTGAATTGATCATATTCCTTGCTCTGCTGGGAGTGGTTCTCGCTATAGGCTATAGGTTATTCTTTTTTGGACAAAGGGCATTCGCTGTTGGGAGCGATCAATTTCAACTGCAGTCCGAAATAAGAAAAGCCGGTGATTTTATTATCGATGAAGTTAGAAATGCCACTGAGATTGATATCATTAACACCCCCTTTTTCGCTCAAACCGGATATGGGTATATCTATCTTCATGACTCGAAAATAGTCTACGAATACTCTGGAGGCACCCGGGATATAACAGATTCCCTTTTAAAGGATGAGGATGTTTTTTCCATCAGAAAGGATTCTGACAACAGGAACTTTTTATGCATTGATATGACCGGAACCCTTAACGGAAATACATATAACCTGTCAACCGAGATACTGCTTAAGAATGTTGTGAACAAGAGTCCTCAATCCGGTAAGGTTATAAAATACAAGAAGTTAATGCCGTGATATCATCAGGAGAGCATTTTTCTCATGTATTCCGGATCAGTGGCATGAGCAAGGGCTTCTTCGGTGTTGATTTTTCTCTCTCTAACCAAATCAACAAGGGATGCATCCATGGATTTCATGAAAAGCTTGCCGTTAGTTTGTATGGCATTGGATATCTGATGGATTTTATTATCCCGTATCATATTTTTTATGGCAGGAGTAGTTATCATGACCTCGGTTGCCAAAACCCTGCCAGATCCATCTGAAGTAGTTATCAACTGCTGAGATATCACTGCCTTCAGAACCATTGAAAGCTGGGTTCGAATTTGCTGTTGCTGAAAGGGAGGGAATACATCAATGATTCGGTCAATGGTTTTGGAAGCGCCGATGGTATGGAGTGTGGAAAGAACCAAATGACCGGTTTCGGCTGCTGTAAGTGCAATGGAGATGCTGTCAAGGTCCCGCATTTCGCCTATGAGTATCACATCGGGATCCTGACGGAGCACGGCACGAAGGGCATTAGTAAAACTTATTGAATCGCATCCAATTTCCCTCTGATTTACAATACTCTTTTTATGTTGATGCACATATTCTATGGGATCCTCCAGGGTGACGATATGGCAATCCCTGTTGCTGTTTATCCAATCCACCATAGCAGCGAGAGTGGTTGTTTTGCCCGCCCCTGTGGGGCCGGTTATGAGGATTAGCCCGCGGTTTAGTGAGCAAAGATCCTCCAGTACCATGGGCAGTCCCAGTGTTTTGAAATCCTGAATGACGGGGTTCAGCATTCTTATTGCCAGGCTGAACCAGGATTTCTGTCTGAAGATATTGATTCTGCAGCGATATTTGCCATAGGAGGAGATGGATATATCTATCTCTCCAGTCTTGCGCAGATGGTTAAATTGATTTTCATTGAGGAGTTGGGACACAAATATTTCAGTATCACGAGGCCCCACACGGGCATAGGGAAGAGGGCACAAATGGCCGTTTATTCTGCAGGTAGGGGGTATTCCGACTGAAATGTGCAAATCTGAAGCATTATTTCTCAGTGTTTCCTCAATCAGAGCGAAGATATTGTTGCATTGATTCACGACTACACCTTCCTAAAACAGTCTGATACTTATTATAACAGAATAGCATTATATACCCAATACAAATATTTTAAAACAGGGTCGTCTACTGTGGTTTATTGAAGTCTCTATCCGTGCAACAAAATATATAAAAATCAAAGAATTTGGTAAAAAAACTTGTGACAACTACTGTTTATGTGGTATATTATAGTATGGATAGCAAATGTTCAAATTTGCTATAGTTGTAATAAATAAAATATCAGGAGGGTCATTTATGTTGAAATTGTTTATGAGGAGCAAAAAAGGTTTTACCCTGGTCGAGCTGATGGTGGTTGTTATCATCCTGGGTATACTGGTGGCTATCGCGATTCCTATCTATAACAATGTGACTGGTGATGCTCAGAAAAAGGCTTGTGCAGCAAATGAAAGAACACTTGAAGGCGCCGTTGCTATGTATCAAGCGGCAAATGGCGGTAAAATGCCTGATAATCTTGATCTGAATGAGCTTGTAACAAAAGGCTTCATTGAAGCAGTACCAACTTGCCCTGTAGACGGTACCAGCTATACGCTCAAATCTAATGGTACCGTTTCTTGCGGTGGATCTCACTAATAATTTGTAACCATAACAAAGAGTCGGCATTTTGCTGGCTCTTTGTTGTGACACATTCTACGGTTAACAACAAACCCTTAATAAGGAATAATGGATATGAAAAAGATTTCATACGGCTTTACTCTTGTCGAGCTGATGGTTGTATTGGTTATACTCGCTATACTGGCGGCAATGGCCGTACTCATATTTAATAACAATACCGATTACGCAAGAAAGAACAGTTGTGATGCCAATATAAGAGTCGTTGAGGGTGCCGTTACCATGTATAACGCACAGGTGGGCAAATGGCCCTCAAGCGTGGATGATCTGTTAANNACAGAGACTGTGGACGGCAAAACATACGGCCCTTGGCTTAAACCGCCCAAGCCGGTATGTCCGGTGAACTCCTCGGCCACATATACTATTGATTCCGATGGTAAAGTTACATGTAGCCACTAATATTATGCCCCATGTCATAAGGTCAGCGACATAGTCGCTGGCTTTATTTCTGCCCTGCAGCATAAAAACCAGGTTTACAAAATAAACTATCAGTGATACCATAACAAATGTTAAAAAGTCTTTAAGATACGGTGTTGGAGGGTATGGATGTCCAAATATCTCGTCATTGTGGAGTCGCCGGCCAAGGCAAAAACCATAAAAAAATATCTGGGTAACGATTATAAGGTTACCGCTTCCATGGGACATATCAGGGATCTGCCTCAGAGTCATCTGGGGGTGGATGTGAAGAACGATTTTGAGCCCATGTACATTNTCATGACCGGAAAGAGCAAGCTCATCAAGAGCCTGAAAGAGGACGCATCCAAGGCCGAGNNGATATATCTTGCCACTGACCCTGATCGTGAAGGGGAGGCNATTTCCTGGCATCTTGCCCATATCCTCAAGGTGGACGGATCCACTCCATGCCGCATCACTTTCAACGAGATAACAAAAAANGCCATNGCCAATGCCGTCAAGGAACCGAAGCCCCTGAACATGAACCTGGTGGATGCCCAGCAGGCAAGAAGGGTTCTGGACAGNATNGTGGGTTATGAGATAAGCCCCGTGCTGTGGAAGAAGGTCAAAAAGGGGCTGAGTGCCGGCCGTGTCCAGTCCGTTGCCACCCGTATAATATGTGACAGGGAAAAAGAGATCGAGGAATTCGTGCCCAAGGAGTATTGGAGCATTGATTCCAGATTTTCTAAAGAAGACGGCAGCGTATTTTCTTCGCGCTTTTACGGCAAGAATGGCAAGAAGCTTGAAATAAAGTTAAAGGAAGAATCCGATGCCATTGTAGCCCTTATGAAGGCTGCATCATGGCAGGTAACCAATGTGAAGAAGAGTGCCAAGAGAAGATCTCCGGCACCACCTTTTATAACCAGCACAATGCAGCAGGAAGCCTCGCGNAAGCTTGGGTTCAGCGCCCAGAGAACCATGATGGTGGCTCAGCAGCTCTATGAGGGTGTTGAGCTGGGCAATGAGGGAGCAGTCGGTTTGATTACATACATGAGAACCGACTCGGTACGGCTGTCCAATGATGCTCTGAAACAGGCACGTACTTATATACAGAACAGGTTCGGAAAGGACTATCTTCCCGGCAAGCCCCGCGTTTTCAAGACCAAATCAGCAGCCCAGGATGCCCACGAAGCCATCAGGCCAACCTATGCGGATCGGGATCCTGAAGCATTGAAGAACATGCTCACAGCCGAACAGTACAAGCTGTACAAGCTGATATGGGATCGGTTCATAGCCTGTCAGATGGAGAATGCTGTCTTTGATACCATTTCCATTGATATTGAGGGAACCCAGATTGGTGCATCTGAAGACAAAGAGAAGAGCCCGGTGCTCAACTTCAGATCCAGCGGATCCAGACTTGTTTTCCCCGGCTTCATGGCTCTTTATGTGGAAGGCAAAGACGATGAGGAAAAGGATGAATCCCAGCAGCTGCCGCCTTTAGAAGCAGGGGATGTTCTAAGCCTTAAGGAATTTAAGCCGGAACAGCATTTTACCGAGCCGCCTCCGAGGTATACCGAGGCTACTCTGGTCAAGGCTCTTGAAGAAAAGGGGATAGGCCGGCCCAGCACCTATGCTCCCACCATAAGCACCATCATAAACCGGGGTTATGTGGAAAGAAACAAGAAGCAGCTGGTGCCCACCGAGCTTGGCAAAATGGTTAACAAGTTGATGGTGGATAACTTCCCCGATATTGTCAATGTTAATTTTACCGCTGGGATGGAAAGCAAGCTGGACAGCGTGGAAGAGGGGAAGATTCCCTGGAAGGATATCCTGAGGGAATTCTATCCGAGTTTTATTGAAACCATTAGGAAGGCCGAACAGATTGAAAAGGTGGAGATACCTGTTGAGGAGTCCGATGTGGTCTGCGAAAAATGCGGCAGAAACATGGTGATCCGCACCGGCAGGTTTGGAAAATTCCTGGCCTGTCCGGGGTATCCTGCTTGCAAAAACACTAAGCCCATTTTTGAGGAAGCAGGCGTAAAATGTCCAAAATGCAGTGGTAAGGTCATAATTCTCAAGACCAAGAGGGGCAGGAAATACTTAGGATGCGAGAACTATCCCAAGTGTGATTTTATGTCCTGGGACATGCCCTCTGATAAAACCTGTCCGAAATGCGGCAACTTCATGACGCAAAAATCCAAGGGGAATATCATTACCCTCAAATGTTCCAATTCAGAGTGCGATCACATGGAAGAACATGTGAAGGAGAAGAAAAAGGCCTCGAAATGACGTGCATTGTTTGTCATTGCGAGCAAAGCGGCAGTGGAGTGCGGCAATTCGAAGATTGCTTCGTCGGCAGTGCCTCCTCGCAATGACAGAATAAGTATGTGGAAGACTGCTTCGTCGCTTTGCTTCTCTTGCAATGACAGAATAAGATACACCCCTCACAATGACATGAGTACATTACTATGGCTCGTGGCGGTAATCCTGAACCAGGTTCATGGTCCTGTCATATGAATCGTATGCTTCAAAAAGTACATCCTCGCTGTACTCGCTATTCTGATAAAAGTCCTTGTGGGGAACGGGTATGACCTTGAACCTGTAGACACCGTTCTCATTATAGCGCCACAACCAGGTTGGAATATGGGTAACTTCCTTGATGATGGTTTTACCGGTTTCNGGGTTCTTTTCAAATTCCACCTTTACCAGCATGCTGTCCTCGGCACGTTCTTTGTGGGTCAGGGGATAGCCCGAGGCCCCTCGCCTCTGGTTGGATACAAAATTACCCATGGAATAGATGACATACTTCTGCTCGCCGTTGTGTTCGATCATCTCGCTTGGTTCCACCACATGGGGGTGTGAACCAAGGATCACGTCGGCACCCCAGCTCACCATATCCCTGGCGAGTTTCATCTGCTCCTGGGTGGGCTGTTGTTGGTATTCAACTCCCCAGTGCATACAAACCACCGAGACGTCTACCTTTTCCTCCATATCGGTCAGCTCTTCTTTTATCCTTTCCTCGTCAATCAGAGCCAGGTGTTTGTAGCGCTCTTCTTCTGTCAGCGCCAGTTCATTCATGTTGCAGCTGTATGTATAGGCCATGATACCGATTTTGATACCATTTACCTCTTTGATCAGATACCTTTGTTCTTCACCGTCGTATACGCCAAGAACATCAAGTCCCCTGCTCCTGATATTGTCCCGGGTTTCAAACATGCCTGCAAGCTTTCTGTCCATTTGATGGTTGTTGGAATTGTTAACGATATCAAACCCCACAAACTTGAAGGTATCAAAGATCTCCGGCGGACAATTGAACAGGGGATACCCGGTGTAATCATTTCTCTTGTTTGTGGCGGCGCTTTCAAAACTGATGATGGATACATCGCTTTCAGCCAGATATTCTTCAAGGGNTGAGAAGATATTGTAAAAATCGTAGCGATCCTCTTCAGGTATATATGCGGAATACTGGAAGGCTTTGTGGAGAACACAATCGCCTGCCGACATCAATACAGCTGTTTTGGGCGGTTCCGGTGTGGGTTCGGGAGTCGGTTCAGGGGTAGGAACCGGAATAATCTCCGGCGCAATCTGGTTGGATACAGGTGTGGAATCAGGAAAGTCGGGCTCTTCAAGGGACGCCTGCTTATTATCCTGGCCGCATGATGAAANAAGTAATAGACATGCAACAGCTATAAAAACTATAATCAGCTTTTTATTCATTAATCCATCCCCCTGGCCTGCCTTCAGGCAGAATTGGTTCATGGCTGGGTCGATACCCTCAGAAGCGATTTATATTATAACACATTCATATTGAACTGTAACTTGTGGAATAACGAAAATATTGTGCCAGAAACTGAAACAAGAAAAATACATGACAGCATGATGGGTATGGTATGATTGAGGATAACAGGATAGAATATAAAACAAATTATTTAGAGGTGCAGTAGATGAAAGATGGCATAATCAACGTCATAGGGGCTGGGCTGGCAGGCTGTGAGGCTGCATGGCAAATTGCCCGTCAAGGGATAAAGGTAAGACTTTTTGAGATGAAGCCCCTTAAGAAAACTCCGGCTCATCATAGCGATACTTTTGCCGAACTGGTTTGCAGCAATTCCTTCAGGTCGGACAGGCTGGAGAACGCAGTGGGACTTTTAAAGGAAGAGCTTCGGCTGATGGATTCTCTGATAATCAGCTGTGCCGATAAAACAAGGGTGCCCGCAGGAGGGGCATTGGCTGTGGACCGGCACGGTTTCTCCCGAATGGTGACCGAGGCCATCCATAATCACCCCCTCATAGAAATTATTAGCGAAGAAGTTACGTCATTAGGTCATGACGATATTACAATTATAGCCACCGGCCCCCTTACCTCCGATGTCCTGGCAGGAACCATCGCAGAAATGCTGGGTTTGGACAGCCTATACTTCTTTGATGCTGCCGCGCCCATTGTGAGAGCCGAATCCATCAATTATGATATTGTTTTCAGAGCATCCCGTTACGGAAAAGGTGATGCCGACTATATTAACTGTCCTATGANCCGTGANGAATACCAGGCCTTNTATGAAGCCCTGATCCATGCTGAAACTGCAGAACTTAACGATTTTGAAGATGACAGGGTATTTGAGGGATGCATGCCCATTGAGAGCATGGCAAAAAGGGGACCCGACACCATCAGGTTTGGTCCTTTAAAGCCCGTAGGTCTTATAGAGCCCCGAACAAACCAGGAGCCATGGGCTGTTGTTCAGCTAAGACAGGATAACGCCGCAGGATCCCTCTACAATATGGTGGGCTTTCAGACCCGTTTGAAGTGGGGGGAGCAAAAACGTGTTTTCTCCATGATACCCGGGCTTGAAAATGCCGAGTTCGAACGTTTCGGTGTCATGCACCGGAATACCTTCATCAATTCTCCAAGACTTCTTGATGCCGCATACCGGCTCAGAACCAGGAACAATATCTTTTTTGCCGGTCAGATAACCGGGGTTGAGGGATATGTTGAATCAACCTCTTCAGGGTTGGTTGCAGGCATAAACGCTGCCAGACAGCTCATGGGCAGGGATGATCTTATTTTTCCTGCGAGCACCTCTATAGGAGCCCTTGCCAGATATATTTCGAACCCGGCCAACACCAGATTTCAGCCCATGAATGTGAACTTTGGCATTATGGAGCCATTGGAAAAGAGAATCCGTGATAAAAAGGAAAAGTACAGGAAAATGGCCGAAAGAGCCATCGGACTGATTAAGGAGATAAGCAGCCAGCAGGGATAATAACCATGCATGAATCCCATTCAGACATTTTACTGAAATTTCATGTATTATTAAACACGTGGATAGGTGTGCCCTGCCCATGGAACTTCTGTCATGTAGATAAAATTTAAGCACACAAAATTTTATATCACTCAGAAAGGAGAATTGCATGAAGAAACTTGGACTAAAGTTTTTCGTTCCGGCATTGCTACTGATTATTGGCATTTGGTGCCTTACCGGATTTTACACTTTAAGATCCGATGGCGGTGAACAAGCTGTTATAATGCGATTTGGCAGGCATATACGAACCGAGGATGAAGCTGGTCTTAAATGGCATCTTCCATACCCCATAGAGAGCGTGGAAATCGTAAAATGCGATGTGGTAAGGAGCCTTGAACTGGGTTACAGAACACAGCAGACGGGGGGTATGGATCAGCAGGCAGTTTATGCCGAAGTGCCCGAGGAATCCCTGATGATCACGGGGGACGAAAACCTGGTACATACTGAAAGCGTTATCCAGTACCGTATAAAGAGTGTGGCAGATTATCTGTTCAATGTCCGTCAGGCTCCAGAGGCTCTTAAGATTGCTGCCGAATCCTCGGTGAGGCGAGTGGTGGCCAACCATGATCTGGATGATGTGCTCACAGATCAGAAGGATGCTATCCAAAGCGAGATACTTTTTGACTTGCAGACCATCTGCGATGAATATGGTCTGGGAATAGAGATTATCAAGATTGCTCTTCAGGATGTGTATGCNCCTGATGAGGTCGCCGATGCCTTCACAGATGTCATTAAGGCTCGTGAGGATATGAACCGTTATATCAATGAGGCTCAGAAGAAGGCCAATGAAATTGTGCCAGCTGCAGAAGCCAAGCAGCAGGAAATCCTCAATGAGGCAAACGCCTATAAGGAGAAAAGAATTGCCGAGGCCAAGGGTGATGTTGAAAACTTTAAACAGGTTCTGGCAAGATATTCTCTGGGTCCCGAGGTTACCAGAACCAGAATGTATCTGGAGACCATGAGAGATGTTCTTCCCAAGGCAAAGATATACATCATGAAGGATGGGGGACAAACTCTCAGGTTATTGTCTCTGGGTTCCGAAACCGCAGCCCCTGCCGCTTCTAATCCATACGGCGGTGTAGCTGTGGAAAACGGCAGTATGGATCAGGAATAAAGAAAGGAGAGTCGCATGAATAACTATCATGATTACCAGCAGGCCTATAATGCTCAGAAGAAGCAAAACGGTAAGCACCAGGAAAAGCTCATAGGTTTTCTCAAATCACTGGGAGTCATCGCAGGTGCTGCGATTATCCTTTTTCTCATATTAAACTCCTTCATGTTTACAGTTGGTGAGAGGGAGCAGATTGTTATCACGCAATTTGAGGAAATCGTCAGGGTTATCGTTGATGAAGAGTCCTTTAATACTATCAGCGCCGAGTTGAAGCAGAACCCGCGGTTTGCCGGTGTCAAAATTCAGAAGGGGAGGGGACTGTTCTTCAAACTGCCGCTGATTCAGCAGGTTAAGCGTTTTCCAAACCAGCTTTTGACCTATGACACAAAAACCGAGGAAGTCTTCACATTGGATAANAAGACAATTATGCTGGACAACTATGCCCAGTGGCGCATCAGCAATCCTGCCCTCTTCATGGTAAGCATCGGGAATNTATCCCAGGCCAATCAAAGAATAGATGAGTTTATCTATTCTAAGATGAGGGAGGAGATAGGAAAGATCGATGCATATACCCTGGTGGCCGATAAAGATTATGTCTTCGATATGCTCCAGAATGTTGAGAGCTATTTAAACAGCCAGATGGGATCCATGGGAATCACCATAATGGATGTCAGGATCAAGAGAACCGAATACCCGGATGCAACCAAGCCCAGCATATACGATCAAATGCGGTCTGAAAGACAAGCAGTTGCCACACAATACAGGGCTGACGGCCAAAAACAGGCACGCACCATTACAGCCGAGGCCCAGAGGAAGGCCACCGTCATAGAGGCTCAGGCCTATGAGCAGGCTCAGAAGATCAGGGGTGAGGGAGATGCTGAGGCCTTGCAGATTTACGCCGAGGCTTACAATACCGATCCGGAGTTCTTCAGTTTTTGGGAGACATTGAAGACCTATGGTAGCGTAATCGATGAGGATACAACCATAATAATTGATTCAGACTCGCCCTTTGCCGAGTATTTGTTTGGGGAATAAGTACATAAACCTTCAACCCACAACGAATTTGCCATCGGGGTAAATGGTGTGATCGGCATGTTTTCTTCCGGGTGTAAGCGCAAGGGCAAAGGAAATTGGGCCTATGCGTCCCGTAAACATGCAAAGGATGATCAGAATTTTATTAAAGCTGGTGAGATTTTTGATCACCCCAGTGGATAGCCCCACAGTCCCAAGGGCGGACACCGAATCGAAGAAGGTGTTTATTAGGGAAGTACCGGGCTGAAGGATATGGATCAGGAAGGTCACCATAAAAACCAGGATCAATGCAAGAAAAACAATGGAGAATGCCTTTAGAACCTTACGGTTGGGTATTCTCCTTTTAAATATTATGGTTTCCTCTCTGCCACGGATAACGCAGATTATGGCTATCAGCATGATGCCGAGTGTGTTTATCTTCACGCCTCCGGCTGTTGACCCCGATGCCCCGCCAATGAACATCATCAAGGAAACAAATACCTTGGAGACCCCATGCAGGGAGTTTATATCAAAGGTTGAGAAGCCAGAGGATCTGGCGTTAACCGATAAGAACAGGGATTCATTGATCCTTTGGCCAAGGGGCAGACCAGCCATTGCGTGATTCTTTTCCACAAGCAATATGAATAATGCAGTTGAAAACAGAAGAACCGCAGAAAGGATGAGTACTATCTTCGTGTGAGCAGTCAATTTTTTTCTGTTTCGGTAGTCTAAAAGATCCTTCCAGACAATGAATCCCAATCCCCCAATGATGACCAGAATTGATATGGTATAGAGGACCAGAGGGCTCTGGGAAAAACCCGCCATGCTGGAGGATTCGCCCATCAGGTCAAATCCTGCATTGCAAAAGGCCGATACCGAATGAAAAATCCCGTAATAAAAGCCAATGGGTCCAAACCGGGGAACGAAATCAACAGATAATATGCAGGCACCGATCAACTCAATGATAAAAACTATGCCCAGCATCTGCCTGATCAGAGGTATGGTATCCTGGATGCTGAGGGTGTTCAGGGATTCCTGGGCAAGCTTCATATTCTTAAGCCCTGCTCTCCTGCCGGCAATGGTGAGAAAAAAGGTGGCCAGAGTGATGAAGCCTAGTCCGCCCAATTGCATCAGGACAAGGATCACGATCTCCCCGAAAACAGACCA
>JGI24711J26586_10003082_pt1 | contig 11349 bp, 8 predicted proteins | sample BioPla3DNA1_FD_26586 | JGI IMG/M metagenome (IMG submission 26586)
GGAAAAATCCAAACAAAAAGTCGCTTTAGAACAGACAATAGATAGTACATTAAGACTATCTGAATATTCAGCAATGGATCCATTATGGAATTATAACGTATCGGGCATAGAATATCTAGGCAATGCACTTATGGAAACTCATAATATTGCAGCCGTACATATTTATAATGAAAATGGAGTTGAAATATACAAAAAAGAAAAGGAAGGACCTGGTTTTGAAAATTCTTCTTATCTAACAGTTAAAAAAAGCGATGTAATGAAAGAGGGAGAAAAACTTGGTGAAATTCAATTAGCATTTACATCCTATTTTACAAACAAAGATCTTCTGAACAAAATCATTATCAATACAGTAATATCTTGGGCGGTTATTCTAATTATTTTTGTTGTAATTACTGTAATTTCAAAGTCAATTTCTAAAAACATTGAAAAGATAATAAAAGTTATGAAGGAAGTTGAACAAGGTAATCTTAGCAATACAGTAAAAGTAACTTGTAAAAATGAAATCGGTGTTCTAAGCAAGCAGCTTAATACAATGATACATTCCTTGGGTAATTTGACATCTGAGTCTAATAATACTTCAAAAGAGCTTTTTTCATCGTCGGAGGGTCTATTAGATATAGCAAACAAATATTATGAAATTATTGGATCCACTTCAAGTGCTGTTAGCCATATTGCTCAAGGAGCAGTAGACCAGGCAGAACAGATAAATAGTGGTGCAATTAAGGTGAGGGAACTATCGGAAAGTATTGAATCGGTATTTAATTCTTCAAACATATTAGCTGATGAAATAACAGCAACAGAAAATTATGAAAAAAGCAGCAATAGCATTATTTCCGATTTACTTAACAAAACTGAAAAAAGCAGTATTGCCTCAGGTAATATTTATAAAGCCATAATTGAATCTAGCAAAGGTATAGAAAAAATAAATCTCGTTACAAAAGTAATATCTGATATATCTACACAGACTAATCTTTTGTCATTAAATGCTGCAATAGAAGCTGCGAGAGCAGGTGATGCAGGAAAAGGATTTGCAGTTGTAGCCGATGAAATAAGAAAATTGGCTGATCAATCTTCAAAATCAGTTGATGAAATCAATTCAATAGTAGCAGATATTCTGAAAAAATCTGAAAATACTGTAGAGATTGTTAAAGATATTGAGAATATCACAAAATCCCAATCCGAATCAGTTATTCTTACAGAGGAAATATTTAATAAAATATCCGATGCAATTGTAAAAACAAAACTACAGATTAATGAACTGTTTGAGTTGTGTAAAAGTATGGATTCTAAAAAGGACGAAATCACCACTATGATCGAAGATTTATCTTCAATATCTGAAGAAACGGCTGCAACCTCTCAAGAAGTTGCAGCGGATACTGAAACACAATTAGAAATGATGTCGAAAATTCGAGATGCAAGTCAAGAACTTGCCATATCAGCAGAAAAATTAAACGCATTAACTAGCAAGTATATTCTCGGTTAACAAAAAAATGTAGCAAAAGGAGGACAACTAAGCAATCAATGTAGCTCTTGTTTTATATTGTATGTACTAAAACAATTTAAGGAGGAACCGCAAGATGAAAAGGAAATCGTATGTTAAAGTGCTTATTTTACTCCAAGTAATATGCTTAATACTTATTTTATTGCCTGGCTGTTCACAGAAAGTTGATTCGAGTGGAAAAGACAGTTCGCCTAATGTAGTGGATGTGCCAGTTGCAACAGATGCACCTGTACAACAAACTCAACAAAGCACGTCAAATAGTTCAAGCATTTCAGTTTCTCTTCCAATTATTCCACCATTGATAACTGAGCAAAAAACAGGAGCTATAGTTGAACTGGTTAAGGCTATGGCAGATGAATATAAAGACGGCGAAATGACTTTTGATGTTTATCCAATGGCACGTTCAATGGAGAACATTATGAGTGGAAGTGCAGATGCTCATTGTCCTTATGTTAAAAATCATAACATAACTGACAGCGATAATATGTTTTATTATACTACAGAACCTTTTGGAAGTGTTATTTTTGTACTTTATACAAATAAAAATGTCAAGGATCTAACACCTGAAAACGTACTAGACAAGAAATTTAAAGTTGAAATACAACCAGGACACAAAGAATATCTTGGCGATTTGCCAGAAGCAGCTCCCGATGCAGGCTTGCAAAAGGTCGACTCCGGTCGAATCGATGGATACATAGCTACTATGAGTATGTGTGACCAAATGGTTAAAGCAATGCAGTTAAAAAATATAAAGAGACAGAAATTTGATACTTTTGAAACAGCTATAATCTTTAAAAAGGACGATAATGGAAAACAAAAACGGGATATAATGAATACATTAATCAAGAAAATAAGAGAAAATGGTGAATATGACAGGATAATGGGCGAAATAAACAGTAAAGAAGTGTTTATTCCAGATGAGCAATAGGTTTATAAGTATTATAGATTTTATATAAATACTGTGGAATGTCAAAATAAGGCATTCCTTTTTTTTTATGTGCTGATTTAAGTTTTTAGTTAAGATAGCATAGTGATGTTTTTAAAACTATCTTCTTATGAGTATAAATTATGAACCGTAAAACAATAAAAGTTGATTTTGGTAAAGTACACTTGAGCATGGCAAAATCCATTCTAAAAAGGCAAAGTACTTATGGCTTAATATGCTTGAGCGTTAGGAAAATGAGATGTTATAGAACAAAGGACATACTTGATATTTGCTAGAGAGATGATTTAAAGTTATTTTCTGGTTATTATGGAACTTTATCTATAAAAGTATAGTCAAATAATAAAAAGTATATTGGAGGGAGTATGTTGTGAAGAAAAATAGTATTTATAAAGTACTAAGTTGCCTAATAGTATCAATTATACTATTAAGCACAAACCATATTGTACATGCGAGCTGGATCTATTTATCAGTTGAACCTATTACTTTAGATAAAGATTTTGCTGATAGTAAAAGTAGTTTTTCAGGAGAAGAACTATTAAAAAATATTGAAATTGTTGACACAAAATCAGATTTGCAATATAACACACAATTAAAAGAGTTTATTAAAAGCACAGACGTTGGACTGTAAAGATTGAAATAGACTAATATATTTGTAATCAATTGTTTATACTAACACAAACAGGGTACTAATATTATAATCAGCATAAATCTTGGCTGATTTTATATTAATCTGGAGGTGTTTTTATGAATAAGAATGAAAATAACACAAAAAATAAAAAAGTAGCTGAACCTACAAAAAAAGATGTGAAAAATAATGAAGAATTGCTACAAGCGTCAGTTGAAGGAGCATGTTCTCCTGAGTTTTCTGAAGGTTGTATAACATTTGATGACGATATTGAGGAGAAATAATTCCAAATAAAAACTTCGGGGCATCAAGCCCCTTCGTTTTTGCCTCTTTCACTTCGTTCGAAAGATGCGTAATCAAAATATAAAGCTATTGAAATTGTAAAAAGACTTGTTCCTTATTCAATGTACAATGCCCATTGTGGATGATTTTTAGTTAACACAATGGGTATATTATTTTCTATACAACAAATCAAAAGTAAATTCTTGCAAAATACTATATGTATAGTATAATAAAAAAAGCAATTACATAGTTTTTAACCCATGGAGGATATAGATGGAAAAGAGAGCAGTTGAAGGGAATCTTACCAAAGGGAATGTTGCAATTCAGCTTATATTGTTTGCACTTCCTTTTATGTTGTCAAATTTAGTACAAACACTTTATAATGTTGCAGATATGCTGATTGTTGGCAAATTTGTTGGAACTGTAGGAATATCAGGTGTTAATATCGGGGGACAAGTTACTTTTTTAATAACAAATATAGTTGTAGGTTTGAGTGTTGGTGGAACCGTCGTTATTGCCCAATATCTCGGTTCTGGAGATAGGAAAAGTATGAATGAGTCGGTAAGTACTCTTATTACATTTCTCTTTATTACAGCAATTGGTGTTACTGTGGTAATGATGCTCTTATCTGATGTTTTCCTTAAACTCATCCAAACACCAGATGAGGCTTATGGACAGGCTAGAAGTTATCTTAATATTACTCTATTAGGAACTGTTTTTATTTTTGGGTATAATGCATTTTCGGCTATTTTACGTGGACTTGGGGATAGTAAGCGTCCACTCATTTTTGTTTCCATTGCTTGTGCGATTAATGTTTTATTGGATTTATTGCTTGTAGGTGCTCTTCATATGGAAGCAAAGGGAGCAGCAATTGCAACGGTAATTTCTCAAGCTATTAGTATGTTTGCATGTATTATATATTTAAAACGAAGCAACTTAGGTTTTGATTTTAAATTGAATTCCTTTCGGTTACATAAGAAAAGATTGTTTGTACTGTTGCAGGTAGGAATTCCAATTTCAATTCAAAATGTTATCATTAATTTCTCCTTCCTTGTGCTAACTACTATAGCGAACGGAATGGGTGTTAGTGCATCAGCAGCTGTTGGAGTTGTAGGAAAATATAACGGTTTTGCTATATTGCCAGCTGTTGCGGTAGGTTCTTCAGTTTCTGCAATGGTAGCTCAAAATATGGGTGCCGGTATGGTTGAACGAGCAAAAAAAACATTTCACACAGGATTTATACTTTCGTTTTCTGTATCCCTTGTTGTATTTATAATTACACAACTGTTTCCGGAGCAGATTCTTAGTGTTTTTGGGGATGACCCTCGAATGATTTCCGATGGAGTTGCATATATAAGGACTTTTTCCTTTGATTATCTGATAGTTCCTGCTGCTTTTTGTCTAAATGGCTTAATTACGGGCTCAGGTCATACAATTATATCATCAATTAGTGGAATAATGTCATCTATTGGCTTTAGAATACCTTTTGCCATACTGTTAGGTGTGGTACTTAATAAAGGAATGCAAGGATTAGGATTAGCGGCTCCTCTTGCAAGTATAGGTACTACTCTTATCGTATATATATACTATATTTCAGGCAAATGGAAGGTAAGTACTGTTGTAAACAGTAAAGCGATTGGTGAAGTTGAATAATTATATTTATACGAGGAGGTTAGTTATATGGATAATGAGATTATTATAAAGCAAAGTCAACTAAAACAATTTTTAATAATGTTGCTTGCTATTATTATGGTTGCTGTTTCAATTTTTGTTTTTTGTTCTGATATAAATTTATTTGGAGTAAATTTTCTCAACAAGATAATAGGTGGTTTTGTAACAATCTTTTTTGGAGCCTGTTTATTATTTATAATTATTCGTTTTTTTAAGCCTAAAGATATACTTGTTATAGACAAAAACGGAATTACAGATAACTCGAGTGCTATTAGTATTGGATTTATTCCTTGGAAAGATGTGAAGTCAAGTTATATTACAACGGTTTCTACTCAAACTTTTATTGCTATTGAGCTTAATAATTTTGAGGAAAAACTTAAAGAATTATCCTTCCTAAAAAGAATTATGCTTAAAATAAACTTGAAAATGGGATATGCTCCTGTATCAATAGTATTAAACTCAACAAAGCATAAGCCAAAAGAAGTGTTAGAGATTATTCAAAAGTACAAAGAAATCTATGATAATGACAATATGTAGGTTGTAGGTTCAAATTTCTCTTTGGATTTTTATTACCTGTAGCCAAAAAGCAGATTATACTATCTTACCCGGCTTGATGATTTGTATAATATGGGGTACATATATTATATTTTAGATCAAACTATTAACAAGTAAAATGATGGTTTATTTCAAAAGAAATTAATGATCAATTGAGAGTATTTATTGGGTTTTTATAACTATAATTATTTTACGAATTAATATAAATTATTTATAGATAAATGCCGATTAAGTATTTAGTGTATTAAGGTTTATATTAAGGTTATATACGATATTTAAAGACATTTAACCAAAAAATTTGAAATTATATCAGTTTTTTTAAAGAAGGCTCCACAAGGCTTCTAATTTTTAGTATAAATTCACTAATTTATTCTTATGAAAAGCAGCATTTATGTCACTTCAAAAAACTACGAGATATTTAGGCTTCAAAGTTCATCAAATCATTTTTTTTGTAAAGGAGATTGACAAACTTTTTTTAGAAATGAATTAATGTCTCGTAAAGAAGCTTATTTCAATATTTAGATTTTGAACTTTATATCTCAGCTAATGCCAAAAATATCAGGAGGCATATTATGAATAAATCAAACAAAAATCTCATGAAATCATTCATATTATTGTTAGTACTAATTTCATTTTTACTTGTTATATTTTCAGTTGCTGATTTAATATTTGGTTTTTTCTCGACAGCATCTAAAATACCAATTGTTATAGTCCTAAGTTTAGTAAGTATATTAATTATTGTGTTATTTGCAACTTTATCTAAGTTCTTTTTGTCTATTGATGCGATTAGTAAGAATGCTGAGTCGCTTGCCCAAAATGAGTTAAATATTGAGGATGTACTTTATGAAGAGGCTAAAGGAATAGAGATGTTGGCCATGGCTTTCAATGATATGAAAGCCAATCTGCTAAATTTTATTGATTTAACAAAAGTCAATATTATAACTATTTATGATGCCATTGATAATGTTTCTAGAAGTATGAATAGCAGCTACCTTGGTAACGAACAAATTGCCGCTAGTATCGGAAATGTTGCTGAGAAATCACAAGAGCAAGCAATGCTCATGGATGACACAATGTCTAGGATTGATGAAGTGAAAAACAGAATTGAAAATATCACAAACAGTATTGAAGAAGTTGAGAAATCCGTAGAAAAGACTGTACAGGCAACAACTGCAGGTGTGGAAAATCTAGATGACTATTATCATCAAGTTAATATTATTTCCGATAATTTGAATAATACTTCTGAATACATTAAAAAGCTCAATACAGATATTACACAAATAGATCAAATAGGAAAATTTATTGTAAAGATCAGTGAGCAATTGAAACTATTAGGGCTTAATGCTTCTGTTGAAGCAGCTAAAGCTGGTGAATCAGGCAAGGGGTTTGCTGTTGTAGCTCACGAAATGAATTTACTATCAGCAGCAACTAAGGATAGTATTAGTCAAATCAATACAATACTACAAAATATATCTAGTAGTAGTGCTTATGTTAGAAACAGTATCGACAAATGTGTACAGAGCCATAGTGATAGCAAGGATATATTTGTATCTATTAAGAAGTCTTTTGAAATTATCAATAATAATGCAAGTATTCTTGAATTGGATATGAAAAAGGTATATAACGATGTGTCCTTGATCAATTATTGTACCCAAGAAATTAACAAAAAGAGTATTTTACTCCATAATGTGTCTGGAGATATATCCAGTAAGACACAGGAGGTCGCTGCAGTTACTCAGCAAAGTTTGGCCGAACTACAAGAGATAAATACTCACACTTCTTTACTGACAAACATGTTGAAAGGTATAGAAAGACTAGTTAAAAAATTCCGTACCTCTGTAACTCCTGTTGAAGGTGACAGCGTTAGACAATTACGTATCACTGTTATTAGCCCTTTAGATCAAGAGTTTTGGTATCTTCTACGTCAGGGTATTATTTATGCAAAAAAAGAATTATCCGAAAAGAATGCTGTAGTAGACTACGTTGGAATTAAAGAAGATGTAGGTGCTCAAATTAGAGTTGCATTTAAGAAAGCTGTAGATGATGGTGTTGACGGAATTATTGTTCCCGGTTTTGAACCTGAACTATTAGAGTTGATTGAAGAGGCTCATAAGAAAAAAATTGTGGTTATGGTATACAATTTTAATGTAATAAAAAAATCCGATAGCTATGTTTATTGTGGTCCTGAGCTCTATGCAACGGGAACTATTGCTGTTCGTAATATGGTAAAAGCACTCAAAGGAAAAGGAGATATAGCAATATATTCTGCTGGATTTAACGCACATATAGATAAGCTTGAAAGAGAGACTACTTTAGCAGAGGTAAAGAAATACAGAGGTATAAGAGTTGTTGCGGAGTTGAAATGCAGTGATAACATTGAGCAATCCTATAATAGTACAAAAGAGCTACTTAGACAAAATCCTAATTTACGTGGTATGATTGTAAATGGAATTGGATTGATAGGTGTTGCAAAAGCTATTGAGGAGCTTGGTTTTACAGGAAAGGTTTCTATCATATGTTTTAGTTTTAATAAAGAAATAGCTGAATATATTAGAAAAGGGGTAATTCATGCATCAATAATACATGATATTTTCAGTCAAGGGCATGACCCGATTATTCATCTTTATAATATATTGGTCACGGGACAAAAACCTGCAAGTGGAAGTGCATGGACACGTATTGGTGTTATAGATAAGAATAATGTAGATGATTTTGATTAGAGATATCTTTTGAAATGGTGATTGCAAAGATCATTTTTTGAGAGAAGATGAGAATGAATGAGTTGGAAGATCAAGAAAATTACCAATTTTTGATTACTGAATTTGTTCAAGAGAAAATAATTAGTTCTTAAGAAATACATTGACCTGATATGATAAATTCTTGCGGCTTTGCCGCGGTATGAAATATATGATTAAGCTAAATATAAAATATAAATTAAAGCCTCCGCACTGACAGATAAGCTAATAGCTGTTGGTGCGGTTTTTATTACGCTCCTTGGAATGAAAGGAGCAAAAAACGAAGAGGTTCGATACCCCTTCGCTTTTATTTGTATAAGTTTTAAAGCTTTGATGTATTTTTGTGGGAAGATGTAGTAAAATTGTTGTGGATTGATTTTTTTGTTGAAGAGTTTGGAGGAGTTTATAGTGAAAAGGAAAGAAATATGCGGAATGCTGGAACAAATGGATATCGACAAATTGAATAATGATGGGCCTACTTCGGTTTTTTTTGCTTCTGGTAAAAAGAAAAAAACGGCTATTGTGACAAATGACAGAGAATTCATTGTGGTCACGGTCGGAAACTTCATTTTCAAAAAGAAGTACAGATTTAGAAGAAGTGAATTGCATAAATGTTGTTTTGGAGAGAGGTTAAAAGATAAAATGCTAATTACGTTTACTTTATTTATTATAATTATCAATATTGCAGCTGCTTACCATGCCTATAAATTCACACATTATTCTAAGAATGAAGATTTGCAACGTACAGATTCAAACAAACTAACTTTAATTGATAAAGTCAAAGTCCTAATATTTGGAGTGGATAACCCAAGACCTAAAAACTTACAATCTCCAGAGCAACAATATGAAATCATCTATTTAGAAAGCAACAAGCAAATTGAATGTTGGAGAATAGTTGCTAGTGAGTCAAAGGGTAATGTAGTTTTGTTTCACGGTTTTGCAAGTGAGAAATCATCAATGCTTGGAAGGGCAAATGAATTCATAGACTTAGGATATTCTGTGCTACTAGTGGATTTTATGGGCTCTGGAGGCTCAGAAGGAAATCAAACAACTATAGGGTATTATGAGGCAGAAGAAGTTAAAACTTGTTATGAGTATCTAGCACAAAAAAAAGAAGAGGATATTTATCTTTATGGCACCTCAATGGGAGCTGCAGCAATACTTAAAGCTTTAAAAGACTATGATTTAAAGCCTGAAGGCATTATTCTCGAGTGTCCATTTGGGACAATGTATAAGACCGTTGGTAATCGTTTTACCAACATGGGCGTTCCTCAAATTCCATTTGTGCCGTTATTAGTTTTTTGGGGCGGATTGGTAAATGATTTTTGGGGGTTTTCACATAACCCAGTAAATTACGCTAATTATGTAAGTTGTCCTACATTGCTTTTATATGGGGAAAAAGACCCAAAAGTAACAAAAGGGGAGATTACGGAGATTTTTGAAAATTTAAACGGAAAAAAAGTATTAAATCAATATGAACATGCTGGGCATGACGATATTTACTCAAATAACACAGAACAGTGGATAAAAGACATAATTGATTTTATGTCGTTGTGCCAAGAGGACAAACATTAGAAAGGATATCAGTATGCAGCAACACTTTAATGGTGAAGAGTTTGAGAATTGGATCAAAATAGCAAACAATTATGGGAGAAACAGTATCCCTTTTGTTTTTATGATAGATTTTGATTTTAAAAAGCCTTTTATTAAAAAGGTAAATGAAATAAAGCAATCAGAATTACTTTATTGTTTTAACGGTTTTACAAATGCCATAAATACAAACAATAACTTTATAGATAATGTTGAAATCAAAGCATATCCTATGGAATTTAGCAAATATGAAGCTGCATTTAATTATGTACAGTATAATGAACATTTAGGAAACTCCTATCTTGCAAATCTCACATTTCCCTCTAAGGTAGAACTGAATGCTTCGCTAAAAGAAGTTTTTTACAGGAGTTGTGCAAAATATAAAATATGGTACCTTGACAAATTTGTTTGTTTTTCTCCGGAAATATTTGTTAAAATTGAGGATGGTACTATATCTTCCTATCCAATGAAGGGAACCATTGATGCCTCTATTAAAAATGCGGAAGAATTGATAATGACAAACGAAAAAGAAGCCGCTGAGCATGCAACAATAGTTGATTTAATTAGAAATGATTTAAGTATGGTTTCTAATAATGTAACGGTTGAGAGATATAGATATATTGATAAAATCATATCTAAACAAAGGAATCTTTTGCAAGTCAGCTCGGAAATTATTGGTAAATTAGATACCAATTACAAAGAGAGAATTGGAGAAATCATCGCAACGCTGCTCCCTGCCGGATCAATAACAGGAGCTCCTAAGAAAAAGACAGTTGAGATAATAAAAGAGGCGGAGAACTATGACAGGGGATATTATTGTGGTATATGCGGTCATTATGATGGACACAACCTTGACAGCGGTGTTATGATTCGATTTATAGAAAATATCAATGGAGAGTATTATTATAAAACCGGTGGTGGTATAACCGTTTATAGTAATGTTGAGTCGGAATATGAGGAACTCAAAAATAAAATTTATGTGCCCATTAGTTGAAATGTTTATTTTATATTGTGGTTTATTGTTTTTCCTTAAATTCCTTTGATGATTTTGATGTAAATTGTTTTTGTGTAAATGCCGATTATCAATATAATGCTATAAGCATTATATTGATGGAATATATCACCTGGAATTATATAATTAGCAATTCTAAAATTAAGCAGTTTTTTAAGATGTATGTCTCATAACGGTTTGTATTTAGTAATAAAGCCGTTACTTTATTTATGTAAAATATAGCCTAGCACCTGTGAAAGGAACTGAATACATAATTTGACTAGTAGTGGAATGAATAATTCGATATTTGATATTTTGATCCATACATAATAATTGTAGGGGGCGTGTTATAAGTAAATCAAAGAAAGACTCATTAGGCAAGGACGTCATGCAGTCATTTATTCTTTTGTTGGTAATGGTACTGTTCTTACTTGCTGCATTCTTATTTGTTGG
>JGI24711J26586_10003083_pt1 | contig 11339 bp, 7 predicted proteins | sample BioPla3DNA1_FD_26586 | JGI IMG/M metagenome (IMG submission 26586)
AGTGCAGAAAAATTATTTGTCTTGTTGCAAACCCTCTTCGGAAGTCATCAATATAAACTACAAACCGCTTGAAAAAGTAGTTGTTAAGGATTGACTAATTAATTAAAGTATTGCAAATATAGTCTTACAAACGGATGATCCCGAAGATCTAAGGAAGACAGGGCTCTCTTTCCCTCCGAAACAACATGAAAAGGAGAATAAGAAACCCATTGAGGGGCCGGCCTCCTTTCAGGACAGGAAAATTGATGTAACTTTGAACGTTCTTTAAATTGCAGACTACGGTTTGGACTCACTTTTTGAAACACTACCTTAATCTTGTAAAGTTGCTAGACCAGAACTGGACACACAAATTGAAACAGTACCAAGTAAGAAGGACTAAGTCCCAGAATAACACAAATCACAAATAATACCTCAGAATTAACGCTATCTTATGTGTGAGTTCCATAAGAATAGATAAAAAGTTATTCGCCCAATTGTCCTACTTTATTTACCACTTTATACACCACTTCATCAAACTGCTCAAAATGAGCTTTTCCGCACTTGATTTTTTGTTGTTCTTGTTTTCGCAATTTATCCAAATCGACATTGGATAAACCAGTACTTTTTGTTTCGGCAACAAAGTAAATTCTTGTATCTTCTTCGAAAACAATTGCCCAGTCGGGATTATAGCTGCCTATAGGTGTTGGTATTGTAAACCAGTTAGGTAACTTGAAATAGAATTTCACCTGTTCGCTGGTTTCACAATCACGGGCAAACTGGTTTTCAGCGGCAGAATCCAGCGGAATATGTTTTTCATAAACAGTTTTAGATGTATCCGATACCGTAAATAAAAAATCATTCAAATAAGTTTCCAATTCTTGCTCCTCAAAGAGACGCATTTCATATTCTGAATCACCTATTTTCTTGTATTTNATTCCGTTAATCATCAAGTCGTTTAATGTACTCAAAANGGCTTGCGAACATAAATCCATAAACAACTGCGGATTAACGAGAATGTCATCTATTCGCCCCGACTGCTNAATGATTTCTGCCAAAGTATGGCGAGTAAGTTCTGTTTTGTCCTGAATATACCCCANTACATCAGGAATTTGCCACTCATGATTTCCATAGCGTTCAATTCTATCCCCTAGATATGATGTCTCAATTCCCTCGGTCGTCATTTCTATCTTTACCTTTGTAGAGCGAATAGAGGGAGGAGTGATAGGAGGAATCTCTTTCACGACTTTTGANGCCTTTGCTATAAGTTCTTCTGTATCGTAATACACCCGATAGCTTGTTTTTTGTTTTATCCGTTCCCAAATTTCCAGAAACTTGGGATCAACTTCAAATCCTTTACGATATTTTATACATACTCTTTCTCTTTTGTTTTTTACACGTCCCTCGAACACTACGCCACAATCTTCCTCTATTTCTTGTTGCAAGGCTTTTGCGAAGTCGCTATAAGATTCATTTGCAACTACAGTCAGCCGATTTATATTTCGGTCATAAATACGTCTTCCTTCGCTATCAACGGCCAAACGAAGTCCTCGTCCTATTTCTTGACGTTTTTTCATTTCAGATTTTGTTTCGTTAAGCGTACAAATCTGAAAAACATTTGGATTGTCCCATCCCTCGCGAAATGCCGAGTGGGAAAAAATAAATCGAAGTGGATTGTTGGTATTCAGCAGTTTCTCTTTATCTTTCATTATCAGGCTATAGGTGTCGTTGTCTGCAAGAGTTTCCCCTGATGTATCTTTAAAAACTCCTTTTCTATCTTGTGAAAAATAGCCGTTATGAATGTCTTTAAAATCGTGATTGGGAAGTGAACTAAATACGCTTTTTTGGATTAACTCCGAATAAATTTCTTCAAACCAACGGGCAAACTTTCCTTTTATCGGATTACCGTTGCTGTCGTATTGACGGTAATTGGCAACACGGTCAATAAAAAAAAGCGAAAGTACCTTTATTCCTTTTGAATGAAATTTTAATTCCTTTTTGAGATGCTCTTCAACGGTTTTTCGCATCTGAAACTTCATCAATTCATCCGTTAATGCACCTTGTGTAGTTCCTTTATAAAGTACACTGCCGCTTGAAAGTGTTACACAGCCATTAGATGCATCAATTTCCTCAACAATATATCCGTTTCTGTATATTTCACGCTCATTAGAAAGTTGATATAAATCATCGCCTGCACGAACAGTTACGCTTTCTTTGCTTACGCCTTTTTGGCCGTTTACAATAATGGATATTTTCGCAGAAACTCTGGTTTTTGTCGCAGTAATAGAGTCCACGGAAACGAGTGCATCGTTCGATGAGTTTTCTTCTATAACCGAATCTACTTCTATCTGTTTCACCAATCCCAAATCATAAGCTTTTACGGGATTGAGACTATAAACCAGATTATACAGATTCCTATGCGTGGCGGAATAACGTAAAGTAAAAAGAGGATGTAGGTTTTCAACAGCTTTCTTTCGTTTAGGTGTTTCCATGTTTTGCGGTTCATCTACTATAACAATAGGTTTAGATGAACGGATAAACTCGATCGGAAGTTGTCCGCTCAATCGATCGTTAGGACGATTGATAATATTTTCATCTTTGGCAAACGAATCAATATTGATAACTAAAATTTCAATATTGTTTCCGGTAGCAAAACCTCGTAGCGACGAGATTCTATTGCTATCGTAAACCATATAATGCACGGGAGTATTATCATACAGATTTTGAAAGTGTTCATGCGTAATTTCCAAGTTCTTTAACACCCCTTCACGAATGGCGACCGACGGCACCACGATTACAAATTTTTTGAAACCATACTGTTTGTGAAGTTCGTAAATGGTTCGCAAATAAACATAAGTTTTACCTGTGCCCGTCTCCATTTCTACCGAGAAATTCATTCCTTGTAATGTGTTGGAAACCTCTATTTCATTATCACGCTGAACGTTTTGTAGATTTTGTAATACTTGTTCTTCCGAAATAATCAGTCGGTTTGCAATACCATCAATAAAACTCAACGCTCCTTCTTCTTGAATGAAAAAATCAGTCTCACCATTATCTTTTGGTTGTTCGTCAAACAAACGAATTACCGAATTAATGGCATCAAGCTGAAATTGGAGATTGGGTTCGAATTGAAGGATCATGGTTTTACAGGTCTGGGTATTACAACTTTAAATTGTTCTCCATTTATATCGTTAACAAACTCAATGTCTGGCTGTTCTTTTAAGGCACGTTTAATACCTGAACCTAGTCCACTAAACGGAAGTAAAATAGTACTAAAAGCTACAATTTGATTGTTTCTAATAATTGGATTTCCATATTTTATATCTTCAACAGTTAGGTTATTCGGTAGTTTTCCCGGACTGATTATTTCAAGACGCTTGTCAAATATCATTATCCGTACTGGCGAGTTTTTAAAATAGTCTCTATGTACCAAAGCATTCTGAATTAATTCAACAAGTGCAATTTCCGATATTTCTAATACACCTATGGAGTTGAAGTTTTGCTCTTTTTGTAAACTATGCAAATTGGCTTTTACCCATGCGAGGCTTTCTTTAAATAAAACGGGAATTGTACCCCGTAAGTCAACAGGTTTGCTTCTATACTGCGTTTCGGAAATATCATTACCAAAAAAAGACACTAACTTAACAGTAAATGCCGGTTTTATAGATTGCGGATCTTTTCCAAAAAATAGTAATCCGGCGAGCGTAAGTTGCCCATTTCTGAGTACTCTTTTAGCTTTTAGGGCTTGCTCGTAACTTAACCCCTTCTCTTCAAAAGATTGTTTGAACTCTTTTTCAAAAAATTCTTCAAACAGACTGCGATTAATATCATTTATTGATGTTCCAAAAACCTCCATTTCATCAGCCAATAAGTTTCCACTTTGTTTAAATAGGCGCATCATCTCGTTATTATCAGTTACACGCCTTTTGTCAGAACCTTGTTTAATCCAAATAGCGCCCTGATTATCTTTATAAGGTTTATTAGTTCCTTCTCCCACGTGTACGACTAACACGCGTGCTATAGACTTGTCGTCAGCACTTACTGTTACTACTTCAGTTGTAATATAAATTAGTGGTTTTATGAGTTCATTAGCAATAGTTGAAATTTTATTACTCGTTTCCTGAAGTTCAGCATAATCTAATCCTACTATTTTACCTGTCGCATCTTCAACACCAACCAAAATTATTCCACCTTTTGAATTAGACATGGCTATCATTTCTGCAGCAAAACTAACTTGATTGTCTAAAACTTCTTTAAACTGGACTTTGCTTGTTTCCCCCGAAGCAATAATCTCTAATAATTCTAACGCATTCATAATTAATCTTTAAATATCCCAAATACCATAAATGTATTTTCTAAGCTTAAAGGCTTCTTCTCCACCTTCCATAATATCAACAATTGATTTTTGAATCTCAGGTGTATCAATACTTCCTTGTCTTACAACAACCTTATCATCATAACTACAAGAAGCAACCACTTCACTATCCCCTAACACAGGAATATTAGCATTGTGTGTGGCAAAAATAAACTGCATATTCCCTTTGAGCTTTATTATTTCTTTGATTACCTCATCATAAATTGTTTGATTATCCAAGTCGTCTTCAGGTTGGTCTATAATTAGAATATCATTTTCTTGCTGTGCTAATATAAACAAAATTAAAGCAGAGGCTCTTTGTCCTAATGAATGGCTGTATAATGGCTTATTGTCATATTCAATAATGATTTCATCTTCTACTTTATAGGTCAGTAATTCAAAATAATTTTCTTTAAAACGACTCAAAAAATCTGCGAATTGTCTTTCATTAAATATGTTTTTTAATTTCTCTCCATTATTCCTTTTAATTTCCACAAAATCACGGTATTCGGTAACTATTTGGTCATAAGAAGCACCTCTAATATTTGTTCCTCTGAATATTTGTTCTAATTTTTCTCTAAATTTATTTCTTTTCCCTTTGAAGGTAGATTTAATTGAAAGTTTATTTCCGACTTTATTTATTTTGCTTATTTCAGTTTCAAGCATCCTATATTTATCCAACCACAAATTATTAAGTTGAACCAATTTTTCGTCCAATGCTTTATTCAATTCATTTCTTCTTACTTCCGACTTATCAATCTCAATTAACTTCAATTTAGAGGTCTCAATAATCCTATTAAGTCGTAAAAAATCATCGGGATTTATAGTTTCGCTGTTCAGATCGCGCTTAATTTTTGCAAAATCTTCTTTTAACCCCTCATGCTTTTCTTCTAATTTTGTATTTATATCCTTTAGTTCACTTAATATCTGTATTTTGTTGGCTTGAATTTCTTTTAATTTATTAAGCTCTCCATCTATCTTAGATTGCAATTGTGAAAACAATTCAGAAATGTCATTATTTATTTCTGATAATGAAACCGGTTGCGAAGACAAATAATCATATCTTCTAATTAAGTCATCTACATCTGAATAAAAATTAGTAAGACTTCCTTTAATCTGCTTTAGTTTGGATCTATCTAAATCAAATTGAGCCTGATGCTTCAATTTTTCTACAACACCCTGTTCTTTAAAATAACTTAATCTTTGTTGGGCATTATTTATTTGAGTATTTGTTTCATCTTTGAGTTCTTTTAAGTTTTTAATTTTATTTAACTCAATGATAGTATATTCGATATCACGCACTTTATCATCTATTTCTTCTTGTTTTTGCTTAAACTTATTACCTATAAGCCTCTGTAGTAAATCTGACTCAAAATCGGCATCTTTATTTGATAAATCTTTTTGCCCAAAATACACAGGGTAGTCAAATGAAATCCCCTCAAAGGTAATACCACTTATTAAGTTTCCATTTGAATCAAAGATATCTTCCTTTTGACCGTATATTTTTTCTACTCTATACTCTTCACCCTTCCTGTTCACTATGTAAGCAGTTGTTTTTCCTCCACTCCCAAGCATATATTGAATTAATTCATTTTTGTATATTGAATCAGCAGAAATTTTTGTAAGCGGTATTCCCAATGTGTATCTTAAAACCTCAAGGATAGTAGATTTCCCGCTTCCACGAATACCTATAAAATTATTCAATTCCGGAGAAAAACTAATTTTGATTCCATTAAGTTTACCACCTTCAAATTCAACAAATTTAATATAAGAATTATTTATTCGTGGTATCTCTGGTTTTATACGATTGTCGGAGTCAATCAATGCATACTTTAATGCTTCAAAATTAAAATCACCTATTTTGACAAATGTTTTCTTATCAACTCCTTGTTGTTGGTGTGCCCTGCCTACTTCAGCAATAGATTTACAATCTGAGCCTTCAACAAATGCCGGCAGCTTCTCACCAAACCATTGTTTGTAAGTATCAATTTGATCATAAGTTCGTAGCTTCTGAAAACCTAACACAAAACTTTTAAACAGCTTGTTTTCAGCAATAAACTTGATTCTCCCTCCATCAAGTTCTTTAAAGAACCCACTATTTTGTTCAACATGTGCTAAAATTATAAATGCATCTCTGCCTTGTTGTTTATGTTCATCTAGTTTTTTAAGTAAATCGACTAAACTATAATTACATCGCGTGTTTTCATTCTCAGGATTTGCTATTCCCTCAAATGCAGAAGTAAGAAACTGATTAATAAAATCATCGTTATTTTTTATCCAACTATCTTTATCAAAAACAATCAGACAGTGAATACCATTTGCACCATCATTCACCGACAATTCTACTCCTGGCAACATCCAAATATCTTCTTTTTTGGCCTTCTTATAAAGGTTATTATACTCTTCTTTATCAAACTTATTATGGTTGGTTATAACACCTATATTAATTTTCTCTTCTTTTAATTTATCAATAAACAGCCTGATAAATTCATTTGGATTAGGGATTTTCTCAAACTCCTTATCTTTTATTGTATGTAAGTGAAAATCTGCACGAAGCCAAGTTGCTCCATTTTGAAACACACCCACATTATTTTCTACAGGTATCATATTTTCTCCTCCTATATCGTTTTAAATTCCACGCCTGCATCTTTCATTTGCAGGGCGGTGTTGGTTTTTAATTGGTCGTTTCCTTTGAAAATTCGGTCGAGTGCGATTACCTTTTTGGGCCGTTTGGATAGCACTTCTGTAATCATTTACTCGTCCACTTTTTCAAGAATAAAGGTTAATTCATTGCCTTCAATTAGATAATAGCCGTTGCATGTTTCAATATTCACATTGAGGTCTTTCCCGCTTTTCAGCAACAATTCATACACCATATTCTGTAGGTTGGCGTTTTCGGCTACAGGATCGATAAAAAGTTTCAACTGTTCGGCTAAAGCTTCGGCAGAGTAGTTTTCCGGTTGTTGCCATTGCTTGAAGTTACTTTCGGCAAGGTGAAAAACTTTAAAGCCTGTATCAATGCCATCTGATATGTTTTCTTCATTATCGAAGTTCAGTTGTGTCTCTTTTTTCTTGTTTTCTGCTTCAATTTCATCTTGAAGTTTTTTCCCTGCACGGCGGATACGTTCTTTGGCAATATCAGCAATAGTTTTATAACCCGCTTTGTAGGCTTCCGATTTTTCTTCACATATTTCCGGCATTTGCACAAGAATATATCTGCGATTTCCGCCATCTTCTTTATTCAGTTCCATTACAGCATGGGCTGTTGTAGCACTACCGGCAAAGAAATCAAGAATTATGTCATCATCCTGCGTAGATAATGCTATTATTTGTTTAAGCAATGAAATTGGTTTCGGAAAATCAAATTCTTGGTTGAAGGCTAGCTTCCTTAATTCAATTGTACCTGTTTCTGTCAAGAAAGAATTGTCATCCCATATTGATTTGGGTTTGTATGTTGTTTTACGATATTTCTCATAAATATTGTAGTTACCATCTGTTTTTTTTCTCGCCACTAAATTACTTATCAATGTATCTTCATTGTAATTATCAGCAGTACGGGTTTTGCCCCATCTCCAACAACTTTCTTTTCCTTCTGAATTGTAAGGATAAACTTCCTTACTATATTTCTCTGATTTATTTAATGATACGGGGCTAAACCCATCCTTGTCTATAATGTTTGGATTAATATAAATAGGGTAGAACAAAAAAGGTCGATTATGTTTTCCAAACTTAGGATTTCGATTTCTTAATTCCCTTACATTAAAGCTACTTATATTATCTTTTAAATTTAAATCTGAGTTTTCTGCATCTTTTTCTAATTCATATAACTCTGTTTCTGAATTTTTGGTGTAAACAAGAATGTACTCGTGCGTTTTTGCTATCTGCTTATATGTCTGACCCCTACTGTTTGTTCTAACAATAATTTGTGAGAAAAAATTTTCCTCTCCAAAAATCTCATTCATCAGCAAACGTAAGTTATGCACTTCGTTATCGTCTATGGAGATGAAGATCACCCCATCATCACGTAATAACGTTCTAGCCAGGTATAAGCGGGGCATCATCATATTGAGCCAATTGCTGTGATATTGCCCGTTTTCACGCGAGTTCTTCCGAAATATTCCTTCGCTTGTCATATAGCCTTCGTCGTCCTTGTCGCCCACACGCTTTTGATACTCGTCTTTGGTTTCTGCAAATCGGTCGGAATAGATAAAACTGTCGTTCCCCGTGTTGTAAGGAGGATCAATATAAATCATTTTTACCTCGCCAAAGTAGCTTTTTTGTAAGATTTTCAGCACGTCTAAGTTATCGCCTTCGATGAAAATATTTTGTGTGTCGTCAAAGTTTACCGATTCTTCAGGTATCGGCATAAGTGTTCGAGTGGTGGGTTGTTGCATCAGTCGGAAAGCATCGCTTTTCCCGGCCCAGTTTAATACATATCGTTCATTGGCAAAATTTATATTTTCACCAAGGGTAATACGCAACTTTTCCCAATCGATATTATCTTCAGTAAATACTTCAGGAAAAATTTGTTTGAGTTGATTAAACTTGACCGCAGGAGGTGTTAAGGATTTTCCGTCCATAGCAAAAAATGGTTGATATTTATTGATTATAAAGTTAAATATTTTTTTGACATTAGTTACCATTGCTGTCCACTAAAAGTTGTGAGGCAGAGTCAAAAAGCAAGTGCAACTCTCTAGTCCTGAAATAAGTTTACCAAAATTGAACTATAAGTAGTTGGACTTTTTTAGTCCTTGCATTGGTTTACCGGAATTATTCGAAGATAATTTATTTCTTGATTTATTGTCCGTCATGGCCGCCGCAACGTGCGGTGTGCTGCTGTAGTTCTTCCACCGCCTGGGTATGGGCCCGGTCCTCTTGCTTACCTTTGTAATATGCAATAGTATCTTGGACTTGTTTCGTAAAGTTGTTTGTACATTTTGTCCATCGATTTCAGGGCTCACTTATTCGGTTTTATTCTTGTGTGTATGGTTCCGGAAGCGGCATCTCGTAGCTGCTTCCCATTTGCGGCCGAATCGGAGGAGAAGATGGTCTTCCTATTCTCTAGTCTGTAAGTTGATAAGGTTGAAGAACGACGCTGACTCTTCTTTCTTTACTTCCCGGAGGATGCCACTCGCCTACCGAAATTCTACGACGGGACATACAACTACATGAAGTCATTGGGACTGGAGGAGATATGACATAAGATTCTTCAACAGTAAGATTCGTATGGAGGAGTTGTGCTTTGATTTGCTTTTGTTTCCAAAATTCTATAACTTTGTTGAGTTTTAGAAACAGAGTATGGCTAATACAAGTTATCTATCCTTCAGGAACAAATTCATTGACTACGGCTGCTTCAGCATCTACCAGGTGCGAATGTGGGAGCCGGAGTTTAATGCGAACAACTATACCCGCTGGTGCAAGCAGGGACTGCTGGTGCGTCTGCGTCGGGGATGGTACGCGTTTCCGGAGTTCCTCAAGGTGCCTGACTTCGCAAGGTATATTGCCGGCCGCATATACAAGCCTTCTTACATAAGCCTTCACACTGCCCTCTCCTTCTATGGGATGATTCCCGAGGCTGTGACCGATATCACGAGCGTATCCACTCTCAAGACTTACGCGCTCAAGAACCCATTCGGATCATATTCCTATCGCAAAATCAAGCCGGAGTTGTATTTCGGCTTCGAGCTGAAACGGATGCAAAATGGCAGGGCCATACCGTTTGCTACGCCGGAAAAGGCTCTTTTAGACCTTCTATACCTGTATCCGGAGTACAATACGGAAGAAGCCCTGCTTGACCTTCGTCTGGACGATGCTTTCCTTCAAGATGAATTGGATCGAGAGAGACTGGATGAATACTGCGCACGCTTTGGAAACAAGGCCTTAAATGAAAGAGTTAACACAATGAAATCAACATACGGACTATGATTGACATCAACCTGATCCGCGGATACTTCCCTGGAAACATCAGAAACAATTCTGCCTTTGACAAACATATGCTGAAGGAATACCTCCTGCTGATGATTCTCGATTATATCTCTGCTTCCCCATACGCCGGAAAACTATGTTTCATCGGCGGCTCGAATCTACGACTCGTCCAAGGTATAGACAGATTCTCCGAAGATCTGGATTTCGATTGCAGGGATATGGACAAGAATGACTTCCTCACAATGACTGACGATGTCCTGGCATTCCTCCGTAATAACAACCTCGAGGTCGAGAGTCGTGACAAGGAGAATCCAAAGCTGACGGCATTCAGAAGGAATATATATTTCCCGAGGTTGTTATTCGAACTCAATCTGACAGGCCATCGCGACGAGAGATTCTTGATCAAGATAGAGGCGCAGGACCAAGGTGTGAAATACACTCCGGAGATTGTTGATGTGAAGGGTTGCGGATTCTTTTTCCCTCTTCAGGTGCCGCCCAAGAATGTACTGTGCGCGATGAAGATCTCCGCACTGATGACCAGGGCGAAGGGGCGGGACTTCTATGACTCGATGTTCCTGTTGTCACAGACGGAGCCGGACTATGAATTCCTGAAGCAGCGCAACGGTATCGGCTCGCTTGACGAGCTGAAAGCTCGTGTAAGCGAATTGCTCAATAACATCGATTTGCGAGTGAAAGCCCGCGATTTCAAACATCTGCTCTTCAACTCAAATGGGGCAGAGAAAATTCTTCGCTTCAAAGCGTTCATCGGTTCGCTTTGACCATTTCCTTTTCCTGCAAATGAATTATCTCTCTGCGCTGCTCGGCTCCGGCCTTTTCCTCTCAAAGGTGGTAACTTACCAGCTTTAAGGGCATTGCATCCCATAGTAACCCAGACAGCTTCTAAACAAGAATTCGAAAGAATCACGTATTTTCCGCAAAGAAAAAGACTTTCAATTCCGGAAAAGACACTATATTTATAGAAATAATTAGTCGCTCCTTAAAAATGGTTTAACAAATTGATAATCAATAAAATAATTGACATTTTTCTTGTTTTTTTCTGCAAGATTTCGTACCTTTATGTCTA